>Ga0209023_10000033_pt1 | contig 245764 bp, 210 predicted proteins | sample LakOneMetagenome_FD_187468 | JGI IMG/M metagenome (GOLD analysis project Ga0209023, IMG submission 187468) | Freshwater and sediment microbial communities from Lake Erie, Canada (SPAdes) (version 2) | ecosystem: Environmental > Aquatic > Freshwater > Lentic | place: Lake Erie, Canada... | reverse complement strand
GCGCCTGTTCGATCGCCACATCGTCCTGCCCGAGCTGCTGTACCGCCGCGTCATCGAAATCGACGAGCGCATCGGCGCGCATGGCGACGTGGTGCTGCCGCTGGACGAGGACAGCGCGCGCCGCGGACTGCAGGCGGCCTACGACGCCGGCCTGCGCAGCCTGGCCATCGTCTTCATGCATGGCTACCGCCACACGCGCCACGAGGCTGCCGTCGCCCGCATCGCGCGCGAGATCGGTTTTACCCAGATCTCGGTATCGCACCAGGTCAGCCCACTGATGAAACTGGTGGCGCGCGGCGACACCACCGTCGTCGATGCCTACCTGTCGCCGATCCTGCGCCGCTACGTCGACCAGGTTGCCGGCGAGCTGCCGGGCGTGAACCTGCAGTTCATGCAGTCCAGCGGCGGCCTCACCGATGCGCGCGCCTTCCAGGGCAAGGACAGCATCCTGTCGGGACCGGCCGGCGGCATCGTCGGCATGGTGCGCTCCAGCCGCCTGGCCGGCTTCGAACGCGTCATCGGCTTCGACATGGGCGGCACCTCGACCGACGTCTCGCATTTCGCCGGCGCGCATGCCTCCGATTACGAGCGCGTGTTCGAGACCCAGGTGGCGGGCGTGCGCATGCGTGCGCCGATGATGAGCATCCACACCGTGGCGGCCGGCGGCGGCTCGATCCTGCACTTCGACGGCAGCCGCTACCGCGTCGGCCCGGACAGCGCCGGCGCCAATCCGGGCCCGGCCAGCTATCGCCGCGGCGGTCCGCTGACGGTCACCGACTGCAACGTCATGCTCGGCAAGATCCAGCCCGCGCATTTCCCGCGCCTGTTCGGACCGGGCGGCGACCAGCCGCTGGACTTCGACGCCGTGCATGCAGGCTTTACCAGGCTGGCCGACGCAATCGGCGTAGCAGTCAGGAAAGATGCGGGCACCACGCCGGCACCGGAAGCCGTCGCCGAAGGCTTCATCCAGATCGCGGTCGGCAACATGGCCAACGCGATCAAGCAGATCTCGGTGCAGCGCGGCCACGACGTCACCGGCTACACACTGACCAGCTTCGGCGGCGCCGGCGGCCAGCACGCGTGCCTGGTGGCCGATGCGCTGGGCATGAAGACGGTGTTCATCCACTCGCTGGCCGGCGTGCTGTCGGCTTACGGCATGGGCCTGGCCGACCAGAGCGCGATGCGCGAACGCGCGGTCGAGAAGCGCCTGGCAGACATCGCCGAAGACCAGCTGGCGGCCGAGCTGGACGAACTCGGCGCGACCGCCTGCGAAGAGCTGCAGGCGCAGGGCGTGGCGCCCGAACGCATTGAACTGCTGCGCCGCGTGCACCTGCGCTACGAAGGCACGGATTCGGCCATCGTGGTCGGCCTCGACTCCCATGCAGCCATGCAGCAGGCCTTCGAGGACGCCTACCGCCGCCGTTTTTCCTTCCTCATGCCGGGCAAGGCGCTGGTGGTCGAAGCCCTGTCGGTGGAAGCGCTGGGCCGCTCCGACGCGCCGCCCGAAACGCCGTACGCAGGCAGCGCCGCCGGCCAGACGCCGGCCGCACACGAAACGGTACGTATGTTCGCGGGCGGCGAATGGCGTGACACTGCCATCTACCTGCGCGCGAGCGTGAAACCGGGCGCCATCGTCAAGGGCCCGGCCATCATCGCCGAAGCGAACGCGACCACGGTGGTCGAAGCCGGCTGGCAGGCCGAGGTGACGGCGTACGACCACCTGGTGCTGCGCCGCGTCGAAGCGCTGCCCGAGCGGCATGCGATCGGCACCAGCGCGGACCCGGTGATGCTGGAGGTTTTCAATAACCTGTTCATGTCGATCGCCGAGCAGATGGGCCTGCGCCTGCAGAACACTGCGTATTCCGTCAACATCAAGGAGCGCCTGGACTTCAGCTGCGCCATCTTCGACCACGAGGGCAACCTGGTGGCCAACGCGCCGCACATGCCGGTACACCTCGGCTCGATGGGCGAGAGCATCAAGGCCGTGATGCGCAAGAATGCCGGGCAAATGAAGGCCGGCGACGTCTACGTGCTGAACGACCCGTACAACGGCGGCACGCACCTGCCGGACGTGACGGTGATCTCGCCGGTCTTCGATGAAGCCGGCAAGGACATCCTGTTCTACGTCGGCTCGCGCGGCCACCACGCCGACATCGGCGGCACCACGCCGGGCTCGATGCCGCCCGACTCCTGCCACATCGAGGAGGAGGGCGTCCTGATCGACAACTTCAAGCTGGTCGACGGGCTTGACGGCGTGCTGCGCGAGGAGGAAACGCGGGCGATGCTGGCGGGCGCGCGCTGGCCGGCGCGCAATCCGGACCAGAACCTGGCCGACCTGCGCGCCCAGGTCGCGGCCAACCAGAAGGGCGTCGAAGAACTGCGCAGGATGGTCGCCTACTACGGCCTCGACGTGGTCCGCGCCTACATGGGCCATGTGCAGGACAATGCCGAGGAAGCGGTGCGGCGCGTGATCGCCGTGCTGAAGGATGGCGCGTACACCTATGAGCTGGACAACGGTGCGCGCATCGAGGTGGCGATCCGCGTCGATGCCGCCAATCGCAGCGCCGAGATCGACTTCACCGGCACGTCAGGCCAGCTGCCGAACAACTTCAACGCGCCCTCCGCCGTGTGCATGGCGGCCGTGCTCTACGTATTCCGCACTTTGGTCGACGACGAGATCCCGCTGAACGCCGGCTGCCTCAAGCCCCTGAAGGTGATCATCCCGCCGGGCTCGATGCTGAACCCGCATTACCCGGCCTCGGTCGTGTCGGGCAACGTCGAGACTTCGACCTGCATCACCAATGCGCTGTACGGCGCGCTGGGTGTGATGGCGGCTTCGCAGGGCACGATGAACAACTTCACCTTCGGGAACGCGCGCTACCAGTACTACGAGACCATCTCCGGCGGCTCCGGTGCGGGCGAGGGTTTCGATGGGACGGACGTGGTGCAGACCAACATGACGAACTCGCGCCTGACCGATCCCGAGATCCTGGAATTCCGGTTCCCGGTGCGGCTGGAGAGCTACGAAATCCGGGCAGGTTCAGGCGGGGCGGGGCGCTGGCATGGCGGGAATGGCGGGGTGCGCAAGGTGCGCTTCCTGGAGCCGATGACGGCGGCGATTTTGTCGAATAACCGGATTCATGCGCCGTTCGGGATGGCGGGCGGGGCGCCGGCAGAGAAGGGGCGCAATCTGGTCGTGCGGGCGGATGGTCGGGTAGAGGAGTTGGGGCATATCGGGAAGGTGGATATGCAGGCGGGGGATGTGTTTGTGGTGGAGACGCCGGGTGGCGGCGGCTACGGCAAAGCGTAGAATGTTCCCCTTGGCGAGCATGCGCCCGCCAAGGGCTGGCGTGGAGCCGATGCGTCAGCTTGCGCCAAGGATGCCGTCGATCCGCTGCGCCCAGCCCTGCATCAGGCGCAGCGTGCTTGCTTCGTCCTGAATCCACAGATACGAACCGCTGTAATCGGTGTTCACGTGCAGCAGGCCCGGATCACAGCCGTGTTCGCGGGCGAACTCGTTCTTGTCGAAGCCAACGGGAGCCTTCGCAATGGAGTAAGGCGGTCTGCTTTTGGGAAACCGGTACAAACACGCATACGGTAGCTTGCGTCCCCAAAGGCCCTCGCTCATGAGCCCGATGACGACGTCGCGCCAACTGATGCGCAGCGTTTTCCGCTGATCGTTAGGGCCCTGGTCCGTGGGCGCAACGGTGAAGCCATGCGCTCGCAGCGTCGCGACCACACCCTGGGCAAATTCGTTCAGCGGCTTGCCGGTATAGCTCGAAAGCCCGGTAACGGAACCCGATTGCAGCGGATGGACTGCGCGATCTACCTTGCCGGATTGGGCGAGGGCCCGACTGACGGCAGGCGCTAGTGCAGGCGCCAGTGGCGCCGCCCCCGCTTGCGGCAGGGCGGGCCAGATCCTGGTCAGCTGGGCGGTAAGACGGGCGGTGCGCCGTTCGATTGCCGCTTCATTCCAGTGCTCGGCTTCTGTTTCATGGAAGTACTGCGTCAGATTGAGCTTGCTGAACTTGATGAGCTCCGGGCGCTTCTCACGCCAGGCGGAATTCGATAGCGACGGATTCAGGCTGCCGGTGATCAGGGTCAGGTTGCCCAGCGTGTTGACCAGCCGATCACGCCGCTGCTGGGCTTTTTGTTCCTTGATCGGATCAGGCGCTCCTGTATCCGGGTTACTCGTATCGGTTTTGTCGAGGGGCCAATGGGCAGCCCAGGCCTGCGGCATCACATGCTCGATCGTCAGCCCCGAAGGCAAGGGCTGGGCTTCGCTTTTACTCGTGTGCGCATAGCCGTCCAGGGCCTCGAGGATGGCCCGGACCTTCATCTGCGCAAGCCGGCCGTAAAGCGGCAGATCCGCTATGGCTGCCGACAGCGACTGGTCGTCCGGATAGCGGATGCTGTCCGCATGACTCTTCGCCATGTGCTCGCCGACCGCAGCTGCGCTCAGCACCCCGTTGCGGTCGACGGTTCGGATCAGGTCGACGAAATAACGGTTGTAATGCTTGCCGGTCAGATTGCAGATCATGCGCCGCATTAGGTACGACTCCAGAAGGACCAGGATCTTGTCGAACTCCGCGATCGCGTGGGGCACGAGTTCGGCGTGCGCGTAAAGCAGGAACGGGAATACTGTCGTTGTATCGAGCGCATCGAGGCGCCGCAGGAAGATTTCCAGGCGGGCGTGGTGGCCGGATGCATAAAAGGCCTTGAATACCGCGGCGTAGCGCGACAGCTGGGCGATATGTTCGGACGACATCCTGGGCACGGCCAGCATGGAACCCTTGATTCGTCCGGACTCGGACTGCATGACGAAGGCCTTGAAGGCGTTGAACAAGTGCGAGGCCTTGACCTCCTCGCGTGTCATCATCGTCAGGTAGTGGCTGATGAAAACGTCGACGCGCGGACGGATGATGCGGCCCTGCTTGACGTCCTCGCGCCACCATGCCGTCTCGAACTCGCGCCAGTGGTCTTCGTACAGTTTCTCGACGTTCTCGCCGGTAGAAGCAGCGCGTCGGAACAGGAAGTTCTTGATGAGGTCGGCCGGCAGCAGGTCTTCGCCGCGCGCATTGAGTGTCTCGAAAATAACCTGGGTTTCGTCGTCCTCGTCGAGATCGATCACGACGAGCTGGAGGCATTCCTTGACGACGTGCCAGAGCGCGTCGAAGCGGTCTTCGGCGGACTTCTTCGACAGCAGGTCTTCATCGGCATCGTCATCCAGTTCGGCGGCGAACCAGGAGGACAGCTCGCCGTAAAAGTAACGGTAAGCGCCGATGATATTGTTCGACCGGCCGTCGAGCTCGGGATGGCGCTTGAGCGCGTGGTCCACCTTTTCGAGCGACCCGGCCTCGTGCACGAGGCGGAATGCCGCTCGGTTGCTGTTCGTCGGCCAGACCTTGAACACTTCGTCGTCGTGATCGATTTTGCTGCGGCGGTTCGCCACGAGATCGGTGAAGCGCTCGATGTATTTGCCGGTGTTGTGGCGGGTCGCCAGATCACGCGCTGCCATCAGGAACAGCTGCAAGGTCGTGAAGCGTTGCTGTCCGTCGATCACCTGGCGGCTTTCGATCGAACCGGTCGGGTTCGGAAGTTGTTCGAGGACGACCGCGCCAAGAAAGTGCGGATGTACTTCTGCGCCGCGCAGACGCTTGTCGAGCAGCGTCTGGATGTCTTCCCATAATGGCACCCAGTTTTCTTCGTGTTTCCAGACGTAGGGACGCTGGAAAAGAGGGACCTGATAGGTGATCGTCTGATCGAAAATACGTTCGAGTTTGCGGGTGTTGGCTTCCATCGTTTTGTTCTCGTCGCACGGACGCTGTTTCGGATGGCAGCAGTTTATACCGGAGTTACCTGCAGGAACTAAACATTTTGACAAGCCACGGCGCAGGACTCAATCAACTCGAAATACCATACTTCCGCTTCGCGCCAAGGAACTCCTCATCCAGCGCCTGCAAACGCGGATGCGCCGGATCCAGCGCCCGGATCCGCTCCAGCTGCTCGGCGCACAGACCGGCCAGCGGATGGTCCCAGCCCATCTCCATGATCTGGCGGAGAATCCCGCCGACCACGGCGATCATCACCTGCAGATTCCCCGGCGCCATGTGCAGCGCCTCGAGCAGGGTCTGCACGGCGCCGCGCACGTCGCCCATGTTGCGCTTCTCATCGGCGACGCCGAGCAGGATCTGGGCCTGGGCGCGCAACTGCTTGCCCATGCCGTCGGCCAGGTCGGGGCGGCCCGCCTTAACAAACACGTTCATCGCTTGCTGCGCCGTGACGCCGCCATCCTGTCCATTCATGGCGGTCAGCATGACTTCCGACGCTTCCTCGTCCATACGGTGCTCGAGCAGCGAGCGGGTCAGGCCCACCTTCAAGCCCGGCGACAGCGCACTGCCGGCCCGCACCGCCGTCACCGCGCTGCGCAGGCCCGCCACCGCGCCGGCCTGGTTGCCGCCGGCTTCCTGCAGCAGCGCGTTCGAGATGGCAACGCAGGCATCCAGTTCCGGCGTACCGCGCAGCGAGCGCTCCATGTCGCGCAGCACGCCGGCGGCCGTCTGTGCGTCGCCCTTGCGCACCAGGGCCTTGACGAGATTGACGTGGTCTTCCGGGTTGCGGAATTCGGAATAGCGCGAGCGGGTCACGACCTGCTTGAAGGATTTCTCGGCGGCCGCGACGTCCCCGGTTTCGAGCGCGACCTCGCCCAGTTTGCGCAAGCGCCGCACCATGTGGGGCGAGATGCCGACCGCGTCTTCCAGCGTCTTCTGGGCCAGAGCCGGTTCGCCGCTCTCTTCATGGCAGCGCGCGAGCAGGTCGTAAGCCGCCATCAGCCGCGGGTTGTCTCGCACCAGCTGTTCCAGCAAATCGATGGCCTCGGCGATGCGGCCCTGCGCGGCCAGGCTGCGTGCCAGCCCGAGGCGCGCCCAGCCCAGCGGCCGCGCGGCGATCAGCTGGCGGTAGACGCCTTCCGCCTGCTCGTGCTCCTTCAGCGAAGCGTGCAGCTCGGCGCGCAGGCGCGCGAAGTCGACGGCGTGGCGCAGCTGCGCGTTGGCGGCGTCGATGCAGGTGCGGATCGCCGCCTGCGGATTGCCCTGGGCGACCTGCTGGTAGGCCGGCAGCATCGCGGTGCGGCGGGCGAGGGCGCGCTGGATGCGCTGGTTCAGGGTGTCGGCGGTAAAGGGTTTGAGGATGTATTCGGTGGGCTGCAGCTCGGCCGCGCTGATCACCTTGTCGTGCGCGGCTTCCGAGGTCAGCATGATGAAGATGGCCCAGGGCGGGATGATCTTGTGGTGGCGCAGGTCTTCCAGCAGCTGCTGGCCGTCCTGGCCTTCGCTGCCGGCGCCGCTACCGCCACCGAGGTCGTATTCGCAGAGGATGACGTCGTAGTTCTTGCGGCCGAGCTGCTTGATGGCGGTGCCGGCGTTGACGGCATACTCGACACGCGAGATGCCCGACTGGTTGAGCATGTTCTGCAGGTTGGCGCGGATGCCGGGGTTCGGATCCACCACCAAAACGCTCAGTTGGCTATTCTCTTGCATTCTTCTTCTCATCCATGCCCGAAGGGTCTCCAGCACTACGATACCGATTCCTTGCAGGTCAGGCAACCATTCCAGGAAGGTAAAGGCGGGCGCATGGTCGACGCTGTATAATAGCGGGCTATCTTCCACCCGCAGCCACGCTGCATCAACCGACTCCCAAGCCATGTTGATTCTGCCGGGTTCCAACGCCCTCTCTGCCTTCCGTAGCCAACGCCTCCTGACCCAGCTGCAAGCCGTCGCCCCGACGATCGCTGCCGTGCAGGCCCGTTTCTACCATTTCATCGATACCAGCGCGCCCCTGTCCACGGAGGACACGGAACGCCTGACCGCCATGCTCACCTACGGCGAGCCTGTGCCGGAAACGCAGTACGAGGGCGTGACCGAGGCGTATTTCGTGATCCCGCGCCTGGGCACCATCTCGCCATGGGCGTCGAAAGCGACCGACATCGCGCACAACTGCGGCATGGCCCACGTCCATCGCGTCGAGCGCGGCGTGGCCTACACCGTGGTCCTGAAGAGCGGCATCCTCGGCACCGGATTCGGCGCACCGAAAAAGCTGGGCGCGGAAGAAGCACAGGCGGTGGCAGCCCTGCTGCACGACCGCATGACCGAGACCGTGCTGCGCAGCGCCGACGAAGCCTCGGCCCTGTTCCGCGAGCTCGAAGGCCGTCCGCTCGAAGCCGTCGACGTGCTGGGCAAAGGCCGCGTGGCGCTCGAAGAAGCCAACCGCGACATGGGCCTGGCGCTGGCGGAAGACGAGATCGACTACCTGCTGGACGCCTTCACCAGGGTGCAGCGCAACCCGACCGACGTCGAGCTGATGATGTTCGCGCAGGCCAACAGCGAACACTGCCGCCACAAGATCTTCAACGCCGAGTGGACCATCGACGGCGTCAAGCAGGACAAGTCGCTGTTCCAGATGATCAAAAATACCCACCAGCTGCAGCCCAAGGGTACGATCGTCGCCTACAGCGACAACTCGGCGATCATGGAAGGCGCGGAAGCGGTGCGCTTCTTCCCGCGCGAAGGTAACGAATACACCCCGGCGACCGACCTGACCCACACGCTGATGAAGGTCGAGACCCACAACCACCCGACCGCGATTTCGCCGTTCCCGGGCGCCTCGACCGGCGCCGGCGGCGAGATCCGCGACGAGGGCGCGACCGGCCGCGGCGCCAAGCCGAAAGCGGGCCTGACCGGCTTCACCGTGTCGAACCTGGCGATTCCGGGCTTCGAACAGCCATGGGAAAGCCCGGCCTACGGCAAGCCGGAACGCATCGCCTCGCCGCTGCAGATCATGGTCGACGGCCCGCTGGGCGGCGCCGCCTTCTCGAACGAATTCGGCCGTCCGGTCCTGGGCGGCTACTTCCGCACCTATGAGCAGAACGTCGGCAATACCGCGCTCGGCGCCAACACGGTCTTCGGCTACCACAAGCCGATCATGATCGCGGGCGGCATCGGCAACATCTCCGATGCGCACACCCACAAGAACGACATCCCGGTCGGCAGCCTGCTGATCCAGCTGGGCGGCCCCGGCATGCGCATCGGCATGGCCGGCGCCGCGGCATCCTCGATGGCAACCGGCACCAATACCGCCGACCTGGACTTCGATTCGGTCCAGCGCGGTAATCCGGAAATGGAACGCCGTGCGCAGGAGGTCATCAACACCTGCTGGCAGCTGGGCGACGCCAACCCGATCATCTCGATCCACGACGTCGGCGCCGGCGGCATCTCGAACGCCTTCCCGGAGATCACCAACGACGCCAAGCGCGGCGCGATCTTCGACCTGCGCAAGGTGCCGCTGGAAGAGAGCGGCATGTCGCCGCGCGAGATCTGGTCCAACGAATCGCAGGAACGCTACGTGCTGGCGATCTCGCCGGATGACCTGCCGCGCTTCGCCGCCATCTGCGAACGCGAGCGCTGCCTGTTCGCGGCCGTCGGCGTCGCCACCGAAGAGCGCCAGTTGCGCCTGATCGACCCGCTGACCGACACCACGCCGGTCGACATGCCGATGGACGTCCTGCTCGGCAAACCGCCGAAGATGCAGCGCGACGTGGCGCACGTGCAGAACGATTTCAAGCCGGTCGACGTGACCGGCCTGGAACTGGAAGAAGTGGCGCGCCGCGTGCTGCTGAACCCGACCGTGGCCGACAAATCCTTCCTGATCACCATCGGCGACCGCAGCGTCGGCGGCATGAGCGTGCGCGACCAGATGGTCGGTCCGTGGCAGGTGCCGGTAGCCGACTGCGCGGTCACCACCCTGAGCTTCGAAGGCTACAAGGGCGAGGCGATGGCGATGGGCGAGCGCACCCCGGTGGCCGTGATCGACGCTGCTGCCTCGGGCCGCATGGCCGTCGGCGAGGCGATCACCAACATCGCCGCCGCGCCGATCGCCAGCATCGAGAACATCAAGCTGTCGGCCAACTGGATGGCGGCCTGCGGCCAGCCGGGCCAGGACGCCGCGCTGTTCGACACCGTGAAGGCGGTCGGCATGGAACTGTGCCCGGCGCTGGGCATCTCGATCCCGGTCGGTAAGGATTCGCTGTCGATGCGCACGACCTGGAACGATGGCGCTGGGGGTTCCACTGAGGCCAAGGCCGTGATTTCGCCGGTGTCGCTGATCGTCTCGTCGTTCGCACCGGTGCACGATGTGCGCAAGACGCTCACGCCGCAGCTGCGCACGGACCTCGGCGACACCTCGCTGATCCTGATCGACCTGGGCCGCGGCAAAAACCGCCTGGGTGCGTCGATGCTGGCGCAGGTGACGAACCAGGTCGGCAACGACACCCCGGACCTCGACAACCCGCAGGACCTGAAGGCCTTCTTCGCTGCCATCCAGCAGCTGAATGCGGACGGCAAACTGCTGGCCTACCACGACCGTTCGGACGGCGGCCTGTACGCGGCGCTGTGCGAGATGGCCTTCGCCGGCCGCGCCGGTGTGTCGGTCAATCTCGACATCCTGACTATGGAAGGCGAGCACGCCTCCGACCACGGTGACGCCAAGAACTGGACCGCGCAAGTCGGCGAGCGACGCAACGAGATGACGCTGCGCGCGCTGTTCAATGAGGAGCTGGGCGCCGTGGTCCAGGTTCGCCACGACCAGCGCAGCGAAGTGATGAACGTGCTGCGCTCGTTCGAACTGGGCGCCTGCAGCCATATCATCGGCAAGGTCAACGACCGCGGCGTGATCGAATTCACGCGCGACACCAAGGTCATCTACAGCAACCGCCGCAGCGAACTGCACCGCCTGTGGAGCGAGACCAGCTGGCGCATCGCGCGCCTGCGCGACAACCCGGCCTGCGTCGACCAGGAATACGATCGCCTGCTGGACGAGCAGGACCCAGGCTTCACGCCGAAGCTGGTTCACGACACGAACGTGAACATCGCCGCGCCCTTCATCGCGACCGGCGCGCGTCCGCAGGTGGCGATCCTGCGCGAGCAGGGCGTCAACTCGCACATCGAAACCGCATGGGCGATGCACCAGGCGGGCTTTGCCGCCGTCGACGTGCACATGAGCGACCTGATCGCCGGCCGCGTATCGCTGGAAGCGTTCAAGGGACTGATCGCCGTCGGCGGCTTCTCCTACGGCGACGTGCTGGGGGCCGGCGAGGGCTGGGCCAAGACCATCCTGTTCAACGTGGCGCTGAAGGAGCAGTTCGCAGCCTTCTTCGGCCGCGGCGACACCTTCGGCATGGGCGTCTGCAACGGCTGCCAGATGATGAGCAACCTGAAGTCCATCATCCCGGGCGCCGAAGCGTGGCCGAAGTTCACCCGCAACAAGTCGGAACAGTTCGAGGCCCGCTTCGGCATGGTCGAGGTGCTGGATTCGCCCTCGATCTTCTTCGCGGACCTGGCCGGCACGCACGCGCCGCTGGCGATCGCGCACGGTGAAGGTTTTGCAGATTTCTCGCAGACCGGCGATGTGTCTTCTGTGATCGGCGCACTGCGCTATATCGACAACCGTGGCCAGGCCACCGAGCAGTATCCGTTCAACCCGAACGGCTCGCCGGGCGGTCTGACCGCCGTCACGACGCCGGATGGCCGCTTCACGGTGATGATGCCGCACGCCGAGCGGGTGGCGCGTACGGTGACGATGTCCTGGCATCCGGATGGCTGGGGCGAGAATTCGCCTTGGGCGCGGATGTTCCAGAATGCGCGGAAGTGGGTGGGTTGATTTGATGGCTGCGTGATGCGTCACGAAAAAGCGCTCCTGCGGGAGCGCTTTTATTTTTTGGATAGGTGAAAGCGCTGTGTTGGAAGTAAGAAGTTTACTCGTGGGGTGAGTTGCAATTATGAAAATTCTGGCGCACAATGAGGTGGAGTAACCGTTGGTTTTTTCTTCGAGGATACTGTGCGCGTGCCTCTTCGGTTAGGCTTCCTTTTCGGCGCCGCTACTAGATCTTAAGTCATCGATTGATACAATTTGCCCCTTCCGGCGTCTATATGAACAGAAAGTTTACCAAGAGTTTCGACGAGCTTAAAGCTACGCTTTCGCAAATTGGCAGCAAGTGGGACGAATCGCAATCCGGCAAAAAAGTATTGCGCAGAGATGGCGGCGTTCTGAATTGGTTTCCGTCGACGGGAAGTTTGCAATTTCAAGGCAAGGCGGACGCAAAAGATAGGATGGAGCGTGACGTCTTAAATCTGCTGTACCCAACTGAATTCGCTGCGGCTGATGTAGGAGCAGTTGAGTTGGATGAAGGGAAAACCGATGCGGATGTGCATGCGCCGGAGCTAGTACAGTCTTTAGAAAAGCAATTCTTATTGGGTGGTATCGAAAAGAGCGAAATTGTAATCGGAATTGTTAGTGCGGTTGGGACGAAAACGAGGCGTGTAGTTGAGCCGCTAATCGATAGGCTTGCAATCTTTGGTTACAAGGCTGAGGAGTTGCGAGTGTCCTCGTTGTTGCCCCAGGATACGTCATCGGTTGGGGAATACAAACGCATAAAACATTATATGCGCGCGGGTGATGATTTACGTGAACACGCTGGAAATAACGCAATTCTTGCCGCTGGTGTTGCAAAGCTCATTGCGGATAAGCGCGGTAGCGGCGAGGTAGGCAAAAAAGCATATATTGTCAACTCATTAAAGCATCCTGATGAGGTGGCTTTTTTGCGCAAAATATATGGCGATGGCTTTTATTTATTCGGTGTGCACGCCGACGTAAAGCGTCGCCATCGCTACCTGACAGAGGATAAGGGCTGCTCTCAACTTGAGGCTGATGACTTAATACGGATCGATGAGAACGAAAATTTTGACCATGGTCAGAAAACTCGAGACACTTACCATCTAGCCGATTTCTTTCTTAGCCTAGGAAGTAATGAAGATCATGTCGTCAAGACAGTTCAGAGATTTTTGGATTTGATCTTCTCCGCTCCTTATAAGAATCCGACTTTTGACGAATTCGCGATGTTCATGGCTTTTAATAGCTCGGTTCGCTCAAGTGACCTGTCGCGGCAGGTTGGTGCAGTAATATCCAAAGCCAAACAGATAATAGCAACCGGGGCAAATGATGTTCCGCAATCAGGAGGCGGACTTTATTGGGCCGAGGTAAATCCGGAAACTGGCGAGGTAGAGGACCATCCGGATGGTAAAGATTACATGCGGGAAGAGGATTCAAATAGGCGGGCTCAGATAGATATTATTGAGGAGATCGCTTCTTCAGCTTTGGGTGCAAGTCTAGTGAAACCTGAAACTGAAGGATTGCTTAAGGAAATCCTGCAGAAGAGTAAGATCTCTGATCTCACTGAGTTCGGACGAGTAGTACATGCGGAAATGGAGGCTCTGTTGTCGTGTACGCGGACAGGGATTCCGACTTCAGGAGCGAGTTTATATTGCACTACCTTCCCATGTCATAATTGTGCGAAACACATTATTGACGCAGGAATAAAGCGGGTGGTTTATGTTGAGCCCTATCCAAAAAGTCGGGCTCTCGAATTCCATTCGGAATCAGTCCACCTTAAAACTCAACTGGAAGAAAAAGTTGACGACTCTTTGGTTGTTTTTGAGCCATTCATTGGCGTCGGCCCGCGGCGCTTTCTAGATCTCTTTTCGATGAACTTAGGGTCCGGTTCTAAGTTAAAGCGGAAGAGCAAGCAGGGTAGTACTGTTGAATGGTCTCGAGCGAATGCGGCTGTCCGCACACCACTCATACCCTGTTCTTACTTTGATATCGAACGAGGCGCAATCGATTTATGGGAAGATGCGCGAAAGCTTTCCGCTAGCAGTTAGGAATCTGCTAGAACTTCATGCCCGACGAAAACACTCGGTGTCACACGGTCTTTTGTTTTCAGGTCATGGTCGTGCCAGCAAAGATTGCGCGTAGGGATGCTTCGACTCGAGCACGTTCGGTCGCGGCCAGCAGCGCATCGAGCCGATCCGCCGCCTCGAACACGAAAGCCATGCGCTCGGCTGCATCCCACAACCTCGCGTAGCGCGCTTTCGAAAACGTCGTCGTCGTGCCGGCCGGCGCCGGACATTGCGCCGACAAACTCAGTTCGATCGCCTGGTAATCCCCGGACGGGAAATCGACCGCCCACGCCAACTGGTTCCAGTCGAGCAGCAGCTGCATCACCGGTGCGTCGTACATGATCTTCTGCAGCACGTTCACCTGCTCGTGCTGGGCCAGCGTCCGCACGCTGTCGGCGATGCGTCCAAGCTCGATCTGCTCGAAGCCGCGCAGCACTTCGGGAAAGGAGGCCGCGAAGGCCAGCGTGGCGCGGTCGACGTCCCAGCGTACCGCATAGCGCGCGAGCTGGCGATGCGGCAGGCAGGCGCGGAATTCGTCCCAGCCGCGCTCCATGTAGAAGCGGTGCAGGGGATAGATGTCGAGGAAAACGTGAGTGTTGCCGTGGCCGAGGCGGCGCGCCAGGCTGCTGCCGGCCATCTCGGTGGCGAGCTGCTTCATCGTTGCGCCGTACTGCACGCCGGGCGCCGAGCCGTGGCCGATCGAGCCGTCGATGGTTTCGCGCTCGCGGCGGCGGGCGTCGACGATGTCGGCCGTGTGAAGCAGGCCGCAGCCGACCTGTTTCGACGCGAAGGCCGCCAGGCCGGCCCACTGGAAGCGGCTGTCGGCCAGCCACAGGCGGGCGTAGGCGGCGTTGATGCGGCGGTTGCGTTCGCGGTCGTCCTTGATCCATTGACCGTCGCTTTTCAGGAGGTCTTCGGCTTCGAGCTGGAAGCTGGCCCACAGCAGTTCGGGGGTGAGGGTTTCGCCGGGCGGGGCGAGGGCGCCGACGCGAATGCCTTGGTTGCGGTTGGGCGCGAAGGTCGGGGTGCTTGTGACAGGTGCAATGCGTGCATTCATGTCGGTTCCCTGTTGAGGCTGCCTGACAATCTATCCGGAGCAGGGTCAGGAGCAGCTTGATCTGGCTTAAGCAATCCGCGCACGATAGGATTTGACGCCCAACAAACTCAGGTATATATTTTTCCTCATCGCACTGGAAACGTTTCCATTCCTATCTTCCGCACGAATCATTCGAGACCAGCACGCGGGTCATGTACCCCAAGCTGGCAGGGCGCGGGCAGCCATTCCGGCCGGTCCGCATTTTCTTAGCAGAGAAAACGAGGAGTCGAAGTGTATAACGATAAGCAAAAACGGAATGCGAACTGGAAACCTTTCCATGCAATCACTGCAGGGCTGCTGCTCGCGTGCGGCGCCCATGCTACGGCGAGCGTCACCAGCCCCGCGATCGGCCAGCTGATCTGGTCGGAAGAGTTCAACGGCACCACATTGAACACGTCGACCTGGACCGCCACCGACGGCAACGGCTGCCAGATCAACCTATGCGGCTACGGCAATGCCGAGCTCGAGTACTACAGCCCCAACAATCTCTCGATCGCCGACGTGCCTTTCGAGCCAGGCACCCGTGCGCTGGCGATCAAGGCCCAGCGCCAGACCATCGGCAGCAATGTTTTTACATCTGGCAAAATCGACAGCAGGAACAAGGTGCAGGTCCAGTACGGCATGGTCGAGATCCGCATGGCCGCGCCCAACGTCCAGACCGGGCTGTGGCCGGCCGCCTGGATGCTGGGCACCAGCCCGCAGACCTGGCCGCGCAACGGCGAAATCGACATCATGGAACAGGGGCACAAGGCAGCCAGCTGGCAGGGCGCCGGCGCTTCGTCGCCGAACAACTTCGTCGGCTCCAACGTCATCACCTACCAGCAGGCCGCCTGCGTGCCGGGCAATGAAAGCTGCGCGGCCTCGACCGCCTGGCAGACCAAAAGCTACGTCGTGACGCCGACTTCGCTGGCCAACCGCTTCGTCAAGTACCGCCTGTACTGGACCGAGAGCGAGATGCGCTTCACGATCATCGACAATGGCGTCGAGCGCGACATGTACAACGCGCCGCTGCCGGTCAACTCGACGGCGCTGCAATCGCCGTTCTACCTGCTGCTGAATCTGGCTGTCGGCGGCAACTTCACCGGCGCGGCGACCGCGGCGCAAGTGACGGCGCCCCTGCCGGCCACGATGTACGTCGACTATGTGCGCGTCTACCAGCTCGACGGCAAGGGTTCGGTCAAGCTGGGCAACCAGGTCGTGCCCGAGGTCGCCGGCAAGTTCGGCGTCTTCACCGACAACACGGCGACCAACAGCAAGCTGGTGGCCGGCACCAGTTCCGACATCTTCCTGTGGAATAGCGCGTCCAGCGGCGCCGGCAACACGCCGCCGTATGAAGGCAGCAACGTGATCGCATGGGCCTACACCGCGCCGAATCAGTGGTTCGGCGGCGGCGTGCAGGCGCGCCAGGCACGCGACCTGACGAATTACCGTAACGGGTCGCTGAAATTCCGCATCAAGATCCCGGCCAATGTCTCGTTCAGGATCGGCGTCGGCGACACCTTTACCAACCAGAGCTGGGTCAACTTCCCGGCCAATACCACGGCCTACGGCCTTGTCCGCAACGGTGACTGGGCCCAGGGCACGATTCCGGTATCGACGCTGATCGGCACCAAGGTGGCCCTGCAATCGCTGCTGGATGTCTTCATGATCTCGAGTATCGACGGCAGCCTGCCGGCTTCGACCTTCCAGTTCGCGCTCGACGACATCGTCTACGATTCCGGCACGACGACCACGACCCCGCCGCCGACGCAGTCGGGGCCGACCTCGGTGACGCAGACGTCGAGCACGACCCTGCAGTTCAACACCAGCACCGGCAGCTGGGCCGACGTGCACTACACCGTCAACAACGGCGCGCAGCAGAACGTGCGCATGCGGCTGGACGGCACGACCAACACCTATATCGCCGGTGGTCTGAAGATCGGCGACGTGGTGAACTACAGTTTCACCTACTGGGATACGGCGCGTAACTTCGCCGTCGACACTGCCCAGCAAAGCTACACGATGAAGTAAGGACGTCGCGCCGGCACGGACGGTCCTGACCGTCCGCAAGCCGGCGCTTCGAACCGCCCTTGTTGCCGCGCTGTCCAAACCGGCATGGACAAACGCGGAGGGCGACGGCATGGAAACACGATTAGGGGAGCTGGTCGAACGCTTCGGCGGACAATTGCAGGGCGATCCCGATATCGTGGTCACGGCGATCGCGCCGCTCGAACGCGCCGGACCGGCCGAGATTAGCTTCCTCGGCAACAGCAAGCTGCGAACAAAAGCCGCACACAGCCGTGCCGCAGCCCTGATCCTCACGCCGCAGGATGATGCCGAAGTCGCCGCCAGCTACGAAGGCGCCCGCATTGTCACCGGCAATCCCTACGCCTACTTCGCGCGCGCCGCGCAATTTCTGCTGGGCCCGTCAAGGCCCGCGCCCGGCATCCACCCGAGCGCCGCCGTGCATCCGGGTGCGCGCGTGGACCCGTCGGCCTGTATCGGCCCGCAGGTCACGATCGAGGAAGGCGCGTTCATCCACGCCGGCGTGGTGATCGATGCCGGCTGTTTCATAGGCCGTGAAGCGGAGGTCGGCGAGGACAGCCATTTCTTCGCCAACGTCAGTTTCCACGCACGCTGCGTCATCGGCGCGCGCGGCATCGTCCATTCCGGTGCGGTGATCGGCGGCGACGGTTTCGGCTTCGCCCAGGAGAATGGCGTCTACCTCAAGATTCCGCAGATCGGGCGGGTGGTCATCGGCGACGACGTCGATATCGGTTCCAACACCACGGTCGACCGCGGCGCGCTCGACGACACCATCATCGAGGATGGCGTCAAGCTCGACAACCAGATCCAGATCGGCCACAACTGCCATATCGGCGCGCACACGGCGATGGCGGGCTGCGTCGGCGTCGCCGGCAGCGCCATCATCGGCAAGCACTGCACCTTCGGCGGCGCGGCCATGGTCAACGGACATATCGAGATTGCCGACCATGTCCACATCACGGCCGGCACCCTGGTCGCGAACTCCATCGCCGAGCCCGGGCGCTACACCGGCTTTTATCCGATCGCGACGAACGCCGAGTGGGAGCGCAGTGCGGCGCTGGTGCGCAACCTGGGCGCCATGCGCATGAAGATCCGTGCGTTGGAGAGAGCGCTCAAGGCGCTGGAGACTGCGGCAGCGGTTCAGCCGGCGTCGGGTTAGCCACGGCCGCGGCGCGGTGCAGGTCGTCGAGCGTGGCCGGCTTGGTCAGGTGCAGGTCGAAGCCGGCCTGCGCCGCCCGTGACACGTCGGCCTGCTGGCCATAGCCGGACAGGGCAACGAGACGCAGTTGTGGACCGTGCTGGCGGCGCAGCAGGACGGCGAGGGCGTAGCCGTCCATGTCGGGCAGGCCGATGTCGAGGATGGCGACTTCCGGCGCTTGCGCACGTGCGGCGGCAAGGGCCTGGGCAGCGTTGTAGACCGTCGTCACCGTGTGGCCCATCTGTTCGAGCAGGCTGGCGGTGCCGGCGGCGGCATCCTCGTTGTCGTCGACCAGCAGGATGCGGCGCGGCGCCTGGGCCTGCGCAGGCGCGGCGTCGACCGGGTCGGCCCGGGGCGCCGCCAGCGGCAGCCTGACCTCGAAGCGGCTGCCCCGGCCGGCGCCGGCGCTGTGGGCGCTGACGCTGCCGCCATGCAGTTCGACGATCTTGCGCACGATGGCCAGGCCGAGGCCCAGGCCCCCGGTGCGGCGCGCCAGCTGTTGCGGCGCTTGGTAGAAGGGTTCGAACACCCGCGACAGCAGCGCCGCGTCCATGCCGATGCCATTGTCCTCGACACTGAGGCAAGCAAGGCCAGCGGCCTCGTCGATGCGCAGGCTGACGCTAGTGGCGGTGCTGCCGAAGCGCGCCGCGTTCGACAGCAAATTGTTCAGCACCTGGACCAGGCGGCTGTCGTCGCCGTCGACCCAGACCGCGTCGGGCGCCTGCAGATCGATGGCGGCGCCGGGCAGAGCGGCGACGGCGTGCCGTACGGTTTCGGCCAGGTTGAGCGGGCGCAGCTCGAGCTGCAGCTTGCCGGACGCGATGCGCGAGACGTCGAGCAGGTCGTCGACCAGGCGCTTCAAATGGGTGACCTGGCGGCGCATGATTGCGCGCTCGCGCCGGGCGCCGGGTTCGTCGCGCATGTCCATCAGGTCGAGGGAAGCGACGATGGGGCTGAGCGGATTGCGCAGCTCGTGGCCGAGCACGGCCAGGAATTCGTCCTTGGCCTGGCCGGCCTCGTGGGCCTGCGCCAGGGCCTCTTCCAGCGAGGCCAGCAGGCGTGCGCGCTCGGCTTCCTGGCGTGCGCGCTGGCGTCCGGCGGCCTCGAGCGCACGGCCCATGCGGCCCAGTTCGCGGATGCGCGACTGCGGCACGTTGATGGCGCGCCCGGCGCCGAGTGCGGCCGCTGCCCGGCGCAGCTCGTTGAAGGCGTCGACGATGCGTCCGGCCAGCCAGTAAGCGAGGCCGATGCAGATGGCCAGCGACAGCAGGACGCCGATGGCATATACCGTGATGCCCTGGAAGAAGCCTGCGCGCAGCGCGGCTTTCGGCGTATTGGCGACCAGCGTCCAGCCGTAGCGCGACATGCTGCTGTAGGCGGTGATGACGATGTCGCCTTCCAGCGTGTTGGTCGGACCGGCGCCCTCCAGGCCGTTCTTGCGCATCACCTCGGCCAGGGCGTGGGTGATCGGCTGGGTCACGAAGCGTTCCTGGTTCTTCGAACGGGCCACCAGGTGGCGCGAGCTGTCGACCACGGCGATCAGCGAATCCGAGGGCGCCTGCTGGCGTTCGATCACACGCAGGATGCGGTCCGGCTTGACGACGGCGGTCAGTACGTAGACGTGGCCGCGGCTGTCGGTGACGGGGATGCGCACTGGAAAGGCGGCGCGTCCGTTCTTGCCGCGCAAGATGCGGCCGACCACGGCGCGGTGCAGGCTGAGCGCGCGCTGGAGGCTGTCCGGGTCGACCGGCGGCGGCAGTTCGGCGCCGAAGGGCGCATTGGTCCGGAACAGTGTCCTGCCGTCCTGGTCGGCCAGGAACACGCCGAGCCATTCCGGCTGGGTCCGGGCCTGGGCGCGGGCCACCTCGTAAAATGCGCGCACGTCGCCTGCGGTCATCGCCGGGTGGTGCGCCATGGTTGACAGCGCTGCCACCGTGGAATCGAGTTCGGCGTCGACGGCGCTGGACAGGGCGCGTGCCAGGTCCAGCATCGCGCGTTCCTGCTCGCGCTCGCGCGATTCGCTGGCGACGTGGATGCTCCAGATACCCAGCAGGGCCAGCGGCAGCAGGCCGATGGCGGTCAGGAGGACCAGCAGGTGGCGGAGAGGTAGCGTGCGGCCGCGGCGTGCTTGCATGGGGTGTACGTACAGGAAGTGGCGGATGAAAAAAAAGCGCTCCGGCCGGAGCGCTTTCTTCTGTCTGAAGACCGGATTACTGGATCTTCGCTTTCTTCATCAGCTCTTCGCGGAAGGCTGCCAGCTTGCGCTGCTGCAGCTGCTCGCCGACCTGCTGCTTGACTTCTTCCAGCGGCGGGATCTTGGCGGCGCGGGTGTCTTCCAGCTTGATGACGTGGTAGCCGTACTGGGTCTTCACCGGGGTCTCGGTGATCTGGCCCTTGTTCAGCGAGGTCATCGCCTTCGAGAACTCAGGCACGAACGATGCCGGGCTTGCCCAGTCCAGGTCGCCGCCGTTGCCGGCGGAGCCCGGGTCCTTCGACTGCTTGGCCAGGTCTTCGAACTTGGCGCCGCCCTTCAGCTTGGCGATGATGGCCTTGGCTTCGTCTTCGGTGCCGACCAGGATGTGGCGGGCGTGGTATTCCTTGTCGCCCATCTGCGCCTTGAACTTGTTGTACTCGGCGGTGATGTCGGCGTCCTTGACCGGGTTCTTCTTGATGTAGTCAGCCAGCATCGCGTTGATGATAATGCTCTGGCGGGCGTTGTCGATCTGGCTCTTGACTTCCGGGCGGCCGCCGACGCCTTGCTTGTCGGCTTCCTGGATCAGGACTTCGCGGCCGATGAGGTCGCGCTTGATCGCCTCGCGCAGCTGCGGCGAATCGGTGGCCTTGCCCTGGGCGACGACTTGCTTGACGACCTGGTCGACCTTTGCCGCGGGGATGGGCTTGCCATTCACGGTCGCGACGTTTTGTGCGAACGACGGCAGGGCTACCATCGCGGTCATGGCTAACAACAGGCGGGCTGGCTTCACAATCATTTATTCGATCCTATCTAAACACAAAAGTCGCTGGGCGACGAAAACCGGCGGACCTGCGCCCGCCGGTGATGCAACATCTTACTGCACCTTTGCCTTTTTGACCATTTCCTCTTGGTAGGAGGCAAGCTTCTGCTGGGTCAGGGCGTCGGCGATCTGCGGTTTGACCTCATCCAGCGACGGCAGTTTCGCGGCACGGACATCATCCAGCTTGATGATGTGGTAGCCGACCTGGGTCTTGACCGGCTTCTCGGTCACCTGGCCTTTTTGCAGGCCGGTGAAGCCGGCTGCGAATTCCGGCGGGAAGGAGGACGGGCTGGCCCAATCCAGGTCGCCGCCGTTGTTGGCAGTGCCGGTGTCCTTCGACTGCTTGGCCAGGTCTTCGAACTTGGCGCCGCCCTTGATCTTGGCGATGATGGCGTTGGCGTCGGCTTCGTTTTCCACCAGGATGTGGCGCACGTGGTATTCCTTGTCGCCGGTCTGCTTGGTGAAGCGGTCGTACTCGGCCTTGATTTCGGCGTCGCTGACCGGGTGCTTGGTCACGTAATCCTTGGCCAGGGCGTTGATCACGATGGTCTGGCGGGCGTTCTCCAGCGCCTGCTTGACTTCCGGATTCTTGTCGTAGCCCTGCTTGACGGCTTCCTGCATCATCACTTCACGTGCGATCAGGTCTTTCTTGATCGCTTCGCGCAGCTGCGGCGAATCGGTGGCCTGGCCCTGGGCGACGACGGCCTTGACCATCTGGTCGGCGCGCGAGGACGGGATGGCCTTGCCGTTGACGACGGCGAGGTTCTGGGCGAACGAGGACGAAGTTGCGAAAGACGCGGCGATAGCGATCAGGGCTAACAACAGCCGTGCTGGCTTAAAAGTCATGGTGGTTCCTGTGAGGGGGTTGCTTGGACGAGATTGGATTAGTTCTTGTAATACGTAGCAGATTTTCGAACAGATTACTTAAGACTTCCTGAAGGCAGCAGGCTTACGACAATTCCGATGGTGCAATCGCGGTGATCGCCAGAGCGTGAATGTCGGTATGCATCATACCTTGCACGGCATCATACACCAGCCGATGGCGCATGACGAGCCTCAGCCCTTCGAAGCGTTCCGAAACGATTTTCACCGAGTAATGACCCCCGCCGGAGGCCGCGCCGGCATGGCCGACGTGCAGGTGGGAATCGTCGCCGACCTCGAGTTTCGAGGGGCTCAGCGCGCTCTCCAGCAGGGTGCGGATGCGCTCGACGCGCTGGTCCGTGCTCATGCGTCCCCCTGCTCGGTTTCCTGGATGTGCTTGGACAGCATCAGGGTCTGGATCACGATGAAGGCGAAGAAGATGCCGGTGACGCCGAACAGCTTGAAGCTGACCCAGGCACTGAAGTTGTCCTTGAAGACCACGAAGGCCATGAAAAGGTTCAGCACGCCGATGAGGGCGAAGAAGGTCATCCAGGCGTAGTTGACCTTGATCCAGACCGGCTCGGGCAGGCGGATCTGGGCTTCCATCACCTTGCGGATCAGGTTATTGCGGAAGCCGAACTGGGCGACGAACAGGGCCAGCGCGAAGGCCCAGTACAGGATGGTTGGCTTCCACAGGATGAATTTCGCGTCGTGGAAATAGATCGTGGCGCCGCCCATGACGGTGATGACGCCCAGCGACATCCACAGCGTGCCGTCGACCTTGCGGCCGCGCGCCAGCAGGTAAAGGATTTGCAGGACGGTGGCGATGACGCTCACCGCGGTCGCCAGAATGATCGGCGATTGCGCGGGCGTCAGGTTGCTGTCGGCGAACATCCCGCCCATGTATTGCATGGCGAAGGCGTGGGCCGCATCCTGGTTGCCGTCTGCAAGCTTGAAGACGACGAAGAAGAGGATGACCGGGAACAGGTCGAACAGAAATTTCATGCGTGTACGCTTCGTGGAGAAAACGTGATTATGCCGGTTCGAAGCGCATTGCGGCCGAATTGATGCAATAACGCAGGCCGGTCGGCGGCGGGCCGTCCGGGAAAACGTGACCCAGATGCGCGTCGCAGACTGCGCAAATGATCTCGGTGCGCACCATGCCGTGCGTGCGGTCGACCTTCTCGATCACGTTGTCCGGGTCGAGGGCTCGGAAATAGCTGGGCCAGCCGCAGCCGGATTCGAACTTGGCATCGGATTCGAACAGCGGGGTGTCGCAGCACACGCAATGATAGATGCCGTGCTCGTGGTGGTCCCAAAACTTGCCGGTAAAGGCGCGTTCGGTGGCCGCGTGGCGGGTCACCTGGTATTCCATCGGGTCGAGCTGGGCGCGCCATTCGGCGTCGGTCTTGGTCACTTTTTCGGTCATGATGTTCAGTCGTTCAGGTTGAGTCAGGAAGAGCAGCTCACTTCGAGGTGGGATGCCCAGTCCGGCGGCAGGGCCGCATAGGTTTCGTTTTCCGGCTGCTCGTCGAAGGGACGCTCGAGAATGCCGAGCAGCTTGCTCACTTCTGAAAAGTCGCCATTCTGCGCCTTTTCGATCGCAGTCTGGGCCAGATAGTTGCGCAGGATGTATTTGGGATTGACGCGGTGCATGGCCTCGCGCCGGCTGGCGTCCTGGCTGGCCTCCTGGCGCAGGCGGGCGCGGTAGTCGACGGCCCAGGCGTCGAAGCCGGGGCGGTCGAGGAAGAGGTCGCGCAGCGGGGCGTCTGCTTCGTTACGGTCGGCATCGAGGACTTCGACGCGCAGCTCGCCCAGGCGGCGGAAGAACAGCGTGAAGTCGACGTGGTTCTCGTGCATCAGCTTGAACATGGCGTCGAACAGGCCGCGGTCGCCCTCTTGGGTCGTCGTCAGGCCGAGCTTGGCGTGCACCAGTTCGTCGAACTTGTCGCCGTAGGCATCGATATAGCCGTCCAGCGCGGCCTCGGCCGCTTCCTTGTCCTGGATCAGCGGCAGCAGGGCGTTGGCGAGGGCGTAGCAATTCCAGTGGCCGACCGGCACCTGGTTCGAATACGAATAGCGGCCACCCTGGTCGGTGTGGTTGCAGATGTGGTCGACGTCGAAGGCTTCCATGAAGCCGAAGGGGCCGTAGTCGAGCGTGACGCCGAGGATGGACATATTGTCGGTGTTCATCACGCCGTGCATGAAGCCGACCGCCTGCCAGTGCGCGATCATGCGCGCGGTGCGGCGCGTGACCTCGGCCAGCAGTTCCAGATAGGGATTCTCGGCAGACTGCAGCTCCGGATAGAACTCGCGGATCACGTAGTCGGCCAGGGTGCGCAGCTCTTCCTGCTTGCCGCGGTAGTGCCAGTGCTCGAAGGAGCCGAAACGGACGAAGGAGGGCGCCATGCGCGTCACGACGGCGGCGCTCTCGATGGTTTCGCGGATTACCTGCTGGTTCGAGCCGGTCAGCATCAGCGCGCGCGTGGTCGGAATGCCGAGCGCGGCCATGGCTTCCGAGCACAGGAATTCGCGGATCGAGGAGCGCAGCACGGCGCGGCCGTCGCCCATGCGCGAGTAGGGCGTCATGCCGGCGCCTTTCAGCTGCAGCTCCATCGGACCTTGGGTGCCGTTCAGCTGGCCCAGGAGGATGGCGCGGCCATCGCCGAGCTGGCCCGCCCAGTGGCCGAACTGGTGGCCCGAGTACACGGCGGACAGCGGTTGCGAACGCGGCGGCACGTGATTGCCGCTAAAGACCTCGACGAAGTCCGGCTGGCTGAGAACGGCAGGATCGAGTCCGGCCAATGCGGCAGCCTTGGCGCTGGCCGCGACGAAATAAGGCGCAGGCAGCGGCGTCGGCATCAGGCGCGTATAAAACGCGGGCGGCAATTCAGCGAAGGAATTGTCGAAAGGCAGGTCGTCAGCGGTAATGGCGGTTCCTTTTATACGGTACATCCAGCTTGAGTTGTCGCGATTCTAACCCAGGCCGCGCGATTCTATTGGCACGCTAGTGTGCGAACCATGCGCGTTACATTCGGTAACGAACTCTTCGCACCGCTTGATGCGTTGCAGCATCTAAATCCCTTGACGCTTTCCGCACGGTCGTTTCAAACTCGACAACATCAACCGAGGAGATCCGATGCAGTCCTATCCGCAGAGCCCGACGCAGAGCCCGATCATGGGGCAGATGATGAGCCAGCCGCTCTCCGTGTCCAGCATCATCCGCTTCGCTGCCCGCCACTACGGCAGCAGCGAGATCGTATCGCGCCGCGTGGAGGCGGATATGCCGGCGCTGCACCGCTACACCTACCGCGACTGCGAAGCGCGTGCGCGCCGGGTCGCCCGTGCGCTGGCGGACCGCGGCGTTGGCATGGGCGAGCGGGTCGGCACACTGGCCTGGAACGGTTACCGCCATCTCGAGCTGTATTACGGCGTGTCCGGGTCGGGCGCGGTGCTGCATACCATCAACCCGCGCCTGCACCCGGAGCAGATCGCCTACATCGTCAACCATGCCGAAGACCAGTACCTGTTCTTCGACCTGACTTTCCTGCCGCTGGTGGAGGGTATCGCCGCGCATTGTCCGACGGTGAAAGGCTTCGTGCTGATGAGCGACCGCGCGCACATGCCGGTCGACACAAGAATTCCGAACCTGCTGTGCTACGAAGAGCTGATCGAGGCGGCCGATGGCAACTATGTCTGGCCCGATTTCGACGAAAATGCCGCGGCCTCGCTGTGCTACACCTCGGGCACGACCGGCAACCCCAAGGGCGCGCTCTACTCGCACCGCTCGACCGTGCTGCACGCCTACGCCTCCGCGCTGCCGAACGTGCTGAATGTCGGCGCCATCGACACTGTGCTGCCGGTGGTGCCCATGTTCCATGTGAATGCCTGGGGCCTGCCGTATTCCGTGCTGCTGTCGGGTGCGAAGATGGTCTTCCCGGGCGCGGCCCTGGACGGCAAATCGCTCTACGAACTGTTCGAGCAGGAGGGCGTGACCTTCTCCGCCGGGGTGCCGACCGTGTGGCTGGGCCTGATCAACTACGCGCTGCAGAACGACCTGAAGTTCTCGACCTTCCGCCGCACCGTGATCGGCGGCTCGGCCTGCCCGCCGGCGATGATGGACACGCTGATCGACAAGTTCGACGTGCAGGTCATCCACGGCTGGGGCATGACGGAGATGTCGCCGCTCGGCACCACCGGCGGCCTGCTGGCCAAGCACCGCAACTTACCGAAAGAAGAGCAGCGCAAGATCCTGCAGAAGCAGGGCCACGCGATCTACGGCGTCGACATGAAGATCGTCGACGACGATGGCCAGGAACTGCCCTGGGACGGCCACAGCTTCGGCCATCTGCTGGTCAAGGGCCCGTGGATCATCGCTAGCTATTTCCGGGGCGAGGGTGGGGATGTCCTGCAGGACGGCTGGTTCCCGACCGGCGACGTCGCCACCATCGACCCGGACGGCTTCATGCAGATCACCGACCGCAGCAAGGACGTGATCAAGTCCGGCGGCGAGTGGATCGGTTCGATCGACCTGGAGAACATCGCGGTCGGCCACCCGGGCGTGCTGCAGGCGGCCTGCATCGGCGTGGCGCATCCGAAGTGGGACGAGCGCCCGCTGCTGCTGGTGGTGCGCCGGCCGGGCGCCGAGGTGACGCGCGAAGAACTGCTCGGTTTTTTCGAAGGGAAGATCGCGCGCTTCTGGATGCCGGACGACGTGGTGTTTGTCGACAGCCTGCCGATCGGCGGCACCGGCAAGATCCAGAAGAACAAGCTGCGCGAGCAGTTCCGCACTTACCGCTTGCCGGGGACCTGATCAATCCAGCACATCGGCCCAGATGTTCTGCGCCCAGGCATCGGCGTCCGCGCCTTCCTGGGTTGATGCGTGATCCGACAGGACGCCGCTGCCCTCCGCCTGCATGGCGAGCCTGGCCGGATCGTAGCGGTACAGGGTCGAGATGTGCATCGCCTGCTTGTCGTCGATGAAGCTGTAGCAGGTGTTGGCGAAGGCCGGCGCCGGTTCAGGCGCTTCGCCGCGCATCAGCGCCACCACGGCGGCGGCGCAGATTTTGGCCTGGGCATTCGCCATGTGCGCCGATTTCGGCAGCCCGGATTCGATGGCATCGCCGATCACGTGTACGCGCGAGAGGACGCTTGATGCGTAGGTGATGAAGTCCACCTCGCACCAGCGCTGATCGACGTTCGCCAGGCCGCTGTCCAGGGCGATGCGCCCGGCGCGCTGGGGCGGAATGATGTTCAGGACGTCCGACCTGACCGTGTCGAAGCCGGTCCTGACGGTCCTGGTCGCGACCTCGACCTCGCGCAGTTCGCTGCCCGGCACGTACTCGATCATGCCGGGATAGAGTTCGCGCCAGGCCCGCTCGAACAGCACGCGCTTCGAGGTGATCACCGGGTTCGCATCGAGCACGATGACTTTCGAGCGCGGCTTGTGGGTCTTCAGGTAGTAGGCCGCCTGGCAGGCGCGTTCGTAGGGTGCGGGCGGGCAGCGGTAGGGCTGGGGCGGCACCACGATCGTGAACACGCCGCCATCGGGCATCGCCAGCAGCTGGCGGTGCAGGTTACGCGTTTGCGGGCCGGCTTTCCAGGCATGCGGAATCCGCTCCTGTGCCGCGGCGAGCTTGGGGAAAGCGTCGTAGATGAAGTCGATGCCGGGGGCGACGATCAGCCGGTCATAGGTGAGCTTCCGGTCCGCCAGCACCAGCCGGGATTTGTCGGCGTCGATGGCCGTGACGCCGCCGCGTACGAACTTGACGCCGTGGTGCCGCTGCAGAGGTCCGTAGCCGAAGGTGAGCTGTTCCAGTGTGCGCTGGCCGGCCAGCACGCGGTTGCTGACCGGGCAGGAGACGAATGCCGGATTGCGGTCGACCAGGATGACCTCGATGCCGCCGCCGCTCAGCATGCGCAGGTACTTGGCCGCGGTCGCGCCGCCGTAGCCGGCGCCGAGCACCACGACGCGTCCCAGCTTGCCATTGCCTGCGCCGGCAGCCGCCTTCGCCATGGCCGGTAAGCCTGCTGCGGCCAATGCCAGTTCGAGAAAATGCCGCCTGCGCATCTTCACTCCCATTCCAGAAGCGGATACAGGTAATTGACGTTGCGCGGGTTGACGGCGTCGAACAGCCGCCAGCGCGCGCGTTCGCTCGACGCGGCGCTGGCCATCGTCGACGTCATGTCCTTGCCTTGCCGGATGCTGCTCCGCACGTCGCGCAGCAGGACTTCCAGATATGCGCGCTGCCTGGTCAGCGCGGCATGCTTGTCGCGGGTCACGGCGCCATGCCCTGGAATGGTGGCGGCAGCCGGCAGCTCGTCGAGTGCCTCCATGGCGGCCAGCCAGCCAGCGGCATCGCCGTCCAGGGAAGGCGTGCGCTCGACGAAGAGCAGGTCGCCGGTCCACAGGCTGCGGGTCGAGGGATCGAACACGGTCAGGTCATTGTCCGTATGGGCTTTTGGCCAGGCCCGCACTTCCAGCTTGCGCTTGCCCAGGTCGATCACCAGCCGATCCTGCACGGTCCGGGTCGGCGCGACGAGGACGCTCGGTTTGGCCGCGCCGCCCAGCTGCTGTTTCAGGTTCCGGACATAGCCATCGCCGCGCGCGGCCAGCATCTGCGGCAGCTTCGCATGGCCGATGAACTGCGGCGGCGCCCCGGCGCCGGCGGCATTTGCGTCGAGGAAGGCGGCATTGCCGAACACGTGGTCGGGGTGGCCGTGCGTGTTGATCACGTAGCGCACGGGCAGGGGCGTGATGGCGCGCAGGGCGTCCTTCAGCGATGCTCCAACGGCGTACGAGCCGCCGGTATCGATCACCGCCACCGCCTCGCTGCCGACCACGAAGCCGATGTTGGCGATATCGCCGTCGTAGCCGTCCTCGAAATCCTTGTGCGCGCCGATGTGCACGTAGACGCCCGGCGCGACCTGCTGCAGCTTCAGCGGCGCCGCCTGGACTTGAACAGCCGCCAGCAGGATGAAGCTGCGGGCCAGGCCGTGGAGCAGGCGCCGCACCTAGCCTCCGACGTCCAGGGTCTGGCGGAAGCTGCCGCCCTCGTTGTCGTGGACCAGGATCTGCAGCGCGCCCGGCTTGTCGGCGACGAAGCCGAAGCGCAGAGACGGGTTCTCGCTGATGCCGATCGCCGTGTCCGCCGTCAGCACCGGCTTGCCGTTGTAGCTGACGCTGACCTTGTCGATGAAATAGGCCGGCCGGAAGCCGTGCGTGGCGAGGTCGCGCTGCATGCCGGTGTTCATCGGGTGCCTGACCAGCAAGGTCGCGCGGTTGAGCTCTCCACGTTTGAAGGGACCCTCGAGCGCCAGTTTCATCTTGCCGGCCGCGGCCCGTGCCGCCGCATCCTCGCCGGTCGCCGGGCCACTGCAGCCGCCCGACGCTTTCACGATGACGCTGTTCACGTACAGCCTGCCATCGCTGGCCTCGGCGACCACGTGCACCGGCGAGTCCGATTCGAGGCGGATGCGCGTCGCGATGTCGGCCTTGCCGCTCTGCGGCGTGAAATGGAAGGCCGCCGTTAAAGGAACCGGATTGCCGTCGACGAAGACGCTGACCGTCTTGATGTAGCGCGCTTCCGTCATCGGGTGATCGATGCTGAAGGCGAAGGGCACCTGGTCGCCGCTGGGCGCGCGCGTGGGCGCGGTCAGGTGGATGAAGGACGCAGGTTCGAGGGTCTTGCCGGGAAACCACGCCTGCTGCAGTGACGGCCAGGTCGCCTCCTGGGCCTGGGCCAGGCTCACGGCTGCCAGGCTCAGGAACATGGGCAGGCAGCGCGAAGGATAAGGACGAGTGTTCATCGAATCAAGCCTTCCGTGTATGGATGCACGATCTGATTGAGGGAGCCGCCGTCCTGACCACTATAGCAACCAATTAACTGATTGACCACTTCATTTAGAGCTGTTTCAAGCCGCCTGTGCTGCCGCCAGTTCCGCATCCATGGCGGCCACGCGCTGCGCCGCCGGGCGCGCATTCAGCCGGGCGACCAGGCCCGTGATCTCCGGCAGCTCCGGCACCAGTTTGAAAGCGGTGGTCCAGCCCAGCGCATAGCCCCACAGGATATCGAGCGCCGTGAAGCGGTCGCCCAGCATCCACGGACCGGGGCGCAGCTGGGCGCTCAGCGTGGACAGCATGGTGTCGTAGTCGCCGTAGGGAGACATCGAGGGCGGCGCCGGCTCGCGCTTCATGGCCAGGTCGATCAGCGCCGGTTCGAAGCAGGCGCCGTAAAAGGCCATCCAGCGCAGGTAGGGGCCACGCAGCGGATCGTCGATGGCCGGCGCGAGGCCGGCTTGCGGGAACAGGTCGGCCAGGTAGATGAAGATTGCAGCCTGCTCGGTGACCAGGGCGTCGCCCGCATCCTGCCCGACCACGATCGCGGGCACCTTGCCCATCGGGTTGGTCGCCAGGTAGCGCGGCGCACGCGTGTCGCCGGCTTTCAGGTTCAGGGTTTCGAGCGCGTAGGGCGCGCCCAGCTCCTCGAGCAGGATGCGGACGGCGCCCGAGCGGGACTGGGGCGCGTGGAAGAGGGTGATGGTGCGGTTCATGGCGTCCTCGTGGCAAATGGAACACGCAGCATAGCGCCGCTAAATATTGTCGTCTTGGAAAAACGCGAATGCTAGAATCGAGCACATGAGCACACCCGCCACCGTCCAGGACCGCCCCAAGGGCGTGGTCGCGCCCGCGCAGGCACGCAAGATGTTCCGCATGGAGCGCTACCTGCCGTCCAGCGCGCTGGCGCCTTTCCTCGACCACTTCTGGATCGTCGAATGGGATCTCGGCACCCAGCCGCCCTACGTCCAGCGCACCCTCCCGTATCCCTGCGTGCACCTGGTGTTCGACAGCGCGAGGAGCGGCATCTGGGGCGTGCCTACCGGCGCCTTCGACTACGAACTGAAAGGGCGCGGCAAGGTCTGCGGCCTGCGCTTCCGGCCCGGCGCCTTCCGCGCCATCCTGGGCCGGCCGCTGCACACCATTACCGACCGGGTGCTGGCGCTGTCCGAGGTCTTTCCCTGGGATGAGGCCGCAGCCCAGCGCGCAGTACTCGACACGCCCGACGATACGGCGATGATGCTCGCTGCCAGCCGGCTGCTGGAAGCGCTGCTGCCGGCGCCCGATCCGCAGGTCGAGCGCATCGCCGCCATCCTGCGCAAGGCCGAGACGACGCCCGGCCTGACCCAGGTCGAGCAGCTGGCCGGGGACGCCGGCATGGGCGTGCGCAGCCTGCAGCAGCTGTTCAGCGAATACCTCGGCGTCAGCCCGAAGTGGGCGATCCGGCGCTTCCGCCTGCACGAAGCGGCCGACCGCCTGGCCAACGGCGACGAGCCGGACCTCGCCACGCTGGCCCAGGCGCTGGGTTACTTCGACCAGGCCCATTTCAGCTCCGACTTCCGCAAGCTGGTGGGCGAAGCGCCTGCCCAGTACCGCAAGCGCACACGCGCCTGACTTCACCCCATCGAATGCGACACCCATGCTCTCCTTGATCGACAGCTTCCTGATGGACGACCGCCCGCGCTCCCTGGCAGGGCTGCGGCGCGGCCTGGTCGAATTTCTCTGGTTCGGCATCAAGGAGGCGCGCGCCTGCCTCTTCGTCGGCCTGTTCTTCGCCGCGATTTTCCTGATGCCGCGCGGCGGGCTTTTCGGCATTCCGCGCTACGACCTGCTGCTGGCGGTGGCGGTGGCGATCCAGCTGTGGATGGTGCGCGTCAAGCTCGAAACCTGGGACGAGCTGAAGGCGGTCTGCCTGTTCCACGTCGTCGGCTTCGCACTCGAAGCGTTCAAGGTATCCGGCAGCATCCAGTCCTGGAGCTACCCGGACTTCGGCTACACCAAGCTGTTCGGGGTGCCGCTGTTCTCGGGTTTCATGTACGCGGCCGTCGGCAGCTACATCGTGCAGGCCTGGCGCCTGCTCGACATCCGCGTGCGCCACCATCCGCCGTACTGGATGGCGGCCCTGATCGCGGTCCTGATCTACGTGAACTTCTTCACCCACCACTACATCGGCGACTACCGCTGGTACCTGGCTGCCTGCGCGCTGGGCCTGTACTCGCGCACCACGGTGGTGTTCCGGCCGCTGGACCGCGACCGCCGCATGCCGCTGATGCTGGGCTTCGTACTGACCGGCTTCTTTATCTGGATGGCCGAGAACATCGGCACCTTCTGGGGCGTGTGGCGCTACCCGAACCAATTGGGCGCCTGGTCGGTCGTACACATCAGTAAATGGAGTTCATGGTCGCTGCTGGTAATCATGACGTTTACGATCGTGGCCAGTCTGAAGCACGTGAAGGCGAAGATCCACATTGCACAGGACTGATTTATTGTGACGGATAACGATAAAGTGATTGGCGAATTGAGTGGAATTCGCGCCGGCAGCGGCGATGCCAGCGCCGCGCAGGAGACCCGCAGCCCCGGCGAGGCCATCGTCGAGGAAGCGATCCGCGCACGGGAGGAAGAACGCTACGAAGACGCGCTGCGCCATGTGCTGGCCGCCTTCGCGCGCGTGCTCTCGAGCGACCGGGAGCGGCACGTCACCGATTTCATGCCCATGCTGGAATGGCATTTCCTGGCCGAGGAATATCCGCCGGCGCGCGCGGCCTTGCGTGATGCGCGCGACGTCCAGGTGCACCGCCTGCTGGCCGGCGAGCTGACCTACGGAGTGCCGCGTTCGCAATGGTCTGGTCCGCCGTCGCGCTTTTCCCTGATCGTCCGTATGAACGAGACGCTGCGGGATCCGCATTCGACCAGCGCGGTATTTGCCCGGCTCGAGGCCCTGTTCCCCGAGCAGGCGCAACGCGATGCCTTCCTGGCGTTGCCGGCCGTGGTGGAAGCAGGAGACTTTGCGTTGGCCGAGCGCTACCTGCCGGATCCGGTGGACGCTCTCGCGCGTCTGAGCGAGCTGGCGCAAAACTCGCCGCTGTTTCCGCCGCCGCGCACCGCGGTGCGCCTGGCCGCCGAGCTGTCGAACTTCGCGAAGGAGGTGCGCCTGCGCGTCGCCATCCTGCGCGGGCTGAAGCGCGCGCCGGAGGCCGACGCCCTGCTCGAGGAGGCGCTGGCCGGTCTGGCGAACGACGAGCTGCGCGACTGGGTGCGCCGGGATCTCAAGTGGCCGGGTGTAATTCAGCGCACGTGCAGCCAGCGCCAGATGGAACTTGACCTGGCCGCACATGCGCACGGGCTGACGCCGATGCCCGCGCCGCAGACAATCGAGACCGAGCGCCTGATCTTGCGCCCCTTCAGCCTCGACGATGCCGAGGCCTGGCTGCCGCTGATTTCTCTGCCCGAGATCATCCGCTACACCGGCGACACGCCGGCCGGATCGGTCGACGAGGCGCGCGAACTGCTGCGCACCCGGCCGCTCAAGGACTACGAACAAGTCGGCTTCGGGCGGCTGGCCGTCGTCGAAAAGGCCAGCGGGCGCCTGGTCGGCTTCTGCGGCTTCAAATATGTCGTCGAGCTGGGCGAGGTCGACATCGGCTACCGCTTCCTGCCGGAGTGCTGGGGCAAGGGCTACGCCACCGAGAGTGCGGGCGCGCTGATGCGGGATGGGCGGCGCGAGCTGAAAATCCGGCGTGTCGTCGGCACCGTCCATCCGGACAACCCGGCATCCGGCCGTGTCCTGGAAAAGCTCGGCCTGCGCTTCGAGCGCCTGCTGGAGCCCGACGACGACGGCGTGGGCTTCCTGCTGTACGCGACACCTGGATCGGAATAACACGACCGTACTTTTATCGCTTATAGTGTATGTCGACGTTTCAACATACCTATATTGAACCCTAAGGGAGACCCATGAGCGCCGATTACCAGGTCCAGAACAATGTCGCCGTCATTACGCTGAACAACCCGCCGGTCAACGGCCTCGGACTGGCCACGCGCACCGCCGCCGTCGAGGCGCTGCAGCGTGCCGAGCTTGACGCCGATGTGAAGGCGGTGGTCCTCACCGGCGCCGGCAAGGCCTTCTCGGGCGGCGCCGACATCCGCGAATTCAATTCGCCGAAAGCCCTGACCGAACCGACCCTGCACACCCTGATCCGCACCGCCGAAGGTTTGTCCAAGCCGGTGGTCGCCGCGATCCACAGCGTGTGCATGGGCGGCGGCCTGGAACTGGCGCTGGGCTGCGCCTACCGCGTGGCCGTGCCGGGCGCCCAGATCGCGCTGCCGGAAGTGAAGCTCGGCCTGCTGCCGGGCGCCGGCGGCACCCAGCGCCTGCCGCGCGTAATCGGCCTCGAGGCCGCGCTGGACATGATCGTCTCCGGTAGTCCGGTGCCGTCCGAGAAATTTGCGGGTACTTTGTTCGACGAGGTGTTCCCGGCCGGGATCGACCTGGTGGCCGCCGCCGTCGAATTCGCCAACAAGGTCGCCGACGTGCGGCCATTGCCCAAGGTACGCGACCGCAAGGTCGAGCACGCGAACGCGCAGGCGGTGCTCGACGCCGCCCGTGCGAAGGTGAAGGCCGCCTCCGCCGGCTTCCCGGCGCCGCTGGAATGCGTCGAGACCATCGCCGCCGCCGTCAACCTGCCTTTCGAAGAAGGCTGCAAGTTCGAGCGCGAGCGCTTCATCCACCTGACCCAAACCGTGGAATCGAAGGCGCTGCGTCACGCCTTCTTCGCCGAGCGCGCCGCCGGCAAGATTCCCGACGTCCCGGCCGATACCGCGACCCGCGAGATCAAGACCGCCGCCGTCATCGGCGCCGGCACCATGGGCGGCGGCATCGCGATGAACTTCGCGAACGCCGGCATCCCGGTCACCATCCTCGAGACCAAGCAGGAAGCGTTGGACAAGGGCCTGGCGACGATCCGCAAGAACTACGAAAACACGGTCAAGAAGGGCAAGCTGTCGCCCGAGAAGGCCGAGCAGCGCATCGCCCTGGTCAAGGGCACGCTCGACTACCAGGACATCGCCCAGGCCGACATCGTGATCGAGGCCGTGTTCGAAGACTTGAAAGTCAAGGAGACCGTGTTCCGCAAGCTCGACGAGGTGATGCGTCCGGGCGCGATCCTGGCCTCGAACACCTCGACGCTGGACCTGGACAAGATCGCCGCCTTCACCAGCCGTCCGCACGACGTGATCGGCCTGCATTTCTTCAGCCCGGCCAACGTCATGAAGCTGCTCGAGATCGTGCGCGGCCGCGAGACCGGCATCCACGTGCTGGCCACCGCGCTGGCGCTGTCCAAGAAGCTCAAGAAGACGGGCGTGGTGTCCGGCGTCTGCGACGGTTTCATCGGCAACCGCATGGTCGAGCAGTACATCCGCCAGGCCGGCTTCCTGCTGGACGAAGGCGCGCTGCCGCAGCAGGTCGACCAGGCCATCGAAAAATTCGGCTTCGCGATGGGCCCGTTCCGCATGGGCGACCTGGCCGGCAACGACATCGGCTGGTACATCCGCAAGCGCCGCTACGTCGAGATGCCGGAGGTGGCCTATTCGAAGACCGCCGACCTGCTGTGCGAGCAGGGCCGCTTCGGCCAGAAGACCGGCGCCGGCTGGTACGACTACCATGCGGGCGACCGCACCGCGCACCCGTCGCAGCTCGTCGACGACATGATCGTCCGGCATTCGAAAGATCTCGGCATCGAACGCCGCAACATCTCCGACGAGGAGATCGTCGAGCGCCTGGTCTACGCGCTGGTGAACGAGGGCGCGAAGATCCTGGAAGAGGGCATCGCGCTGCGCGCCTCCGACATCGACATGGTCTACCTGACCGGCTACGGCTTCCCGCTCTACCGCGGCGGCCCGATGTTCTATGCCGACACCGTGGGCCTGCCGCATGTGCTGGCGGCGATCGAGAAGTATGCGCGCGGCTACCACGGCGAGGCCTGGGCGCCGGCGGCGCTGCTGCAGCGGCTGGCGGCGGAGGGCAAGGGCTTCAACGGCTGAACCGGCGAATGCCCCTGATGCGGGCATGGATCGGCTCGTGTTAGGCTCGGGTTCTCTCTCGATTCCGGGCCTGACGTGAAAAACGCACTTCTGATCGCGACCGCCTGCCTGCTCGGCCTGCTGTCGACGACCGGCGCTTCGCTGCCTTATCCGATCCTGCCGCCCCTCTTCGTGAGCGGTTCGGCAGACGGACTCACCAACTTCCTGGGGCTGCCGCCCAAGCTGCTGTTTGCCGTCGCGCTGATGGTCAATCCGGTCGGACTGCTGATCGGCACCTCGGTGCTGGGCTCGCTGTCCGACCGCTTCGGCCGCCGGCCGCTGCTGCTGTGGACCGCAGCCGGCGCCGCCGTCGGCCATGTGCTGACGGCCTGGGCGCTCGCCCGCGGTTCTTATCCGCTGTTCCTGGCGGCGCGCTTCGTCACCGGCCTGCTGGAAGGCCAGGGCGCCATCGTGCGCGCCATGCTGGCCGACCGGCTGGAAGGGCCGCTGCGCAACCACGCGATGTCCTGGCTGAACGGCTGCTTCACGCTGGGCTGGCTGTTCGGGCCGCTGCTGGCCGGGCTGACGATCGGTTTCGGCATCACAGTTCCTTTCTATATCGCCGCCGCCGCGCTGCTGCTGGGGACGGTGCTGGTGGCGATCACCCTGCGGCGCGAGGCGCCGGTGCATGGTCCGGGATGGTGGACGGTGGCGCGCGAGCGGCATGCCTTCAACCTGCTGCGCCACGATGGCCTGCGCACCCTGTTCGTGGTGCAGCTGGCCTATACCTGCGGCGTGACGGCTTTCTACGAGTTCTATCCGCTGTGGCTGGTCGAGGTCGGCCGCTACGATACCCGCGCGATCTCGCTGGTCAACGTCGGCATGTGCGGGCTGATGAGTTTTACGGCTCTTTTTGCCGGACGGCAAAATCGTGAGGACCCGCTGCGGCGCGCGGCCTTCCTGGCGCTGGCGGTGGCGCTGACCATCGCTTCGCTGGGGACTGGCCAGCTGTGGATCGGGCTGGCCGGCATCATGCTGTTCGGCCTGCCGCACGCCTGCTACAACGCCGTGATCCAGGTGTGGGCGGCGGACCGCTTCGGCGGCCATGGCCAGGGCGCAGTGATGGGCTTGCTGTCGACGACCTTCTGCCTGGCCAACATCCTGATGGCCGCGGCCGGCGCGGTGCTGACCCTGTTCGATACGCGCCTGGTGCTGGTGGCGGGCGCGCTGCTGACGGCCTGGGCGGCGTTCAGGATGCGTAGCTGGAGCCGCGTGCCGGCGCTGCAATGAAAAAGCCGCCCGAAGGCGGCCTCAAATGCGGAATCTGCGGTCTCAATCGGCTGCGTAGATATTGTTGTCCTTTGTCTCCCGCAGGAACAGGGTGCCGAAGACGACGGTGAAGGCCGCGAACACGATCGGATACCACAGGCCGTAATAGATGTCGCCCTTGGCCGCCACCAGCGCGAAGGAGATGGTCGGCAGCAGGCCGCCGAACCAACCGTTGCCGATGTGGTAGGGCAGGGACATCGAGGTGTAGCGGATGCGGGTCGGGAACATCTCGACCAGCATGGCCGCGATCGGGCCGTAGACCATGGTCACGTACAGCACCAGCACGAACAGCAGCAGCACCACCATCGGCTTGTTGATGCCGGCCGGGTCGGCCTTGGCCGGGTAGCCGGCTTCCTTGACGCCGGCGCCCAGGTCTTTCTTCAGTGCGGCTTCGCGGCCCTTGCTGGCCTTGTCGAAGTCGCGGCCGTCAGGCGTCATGGTGGCGTTGAAGGAAGGGTAGACTTTGTCGCCGATGTGCACGCTGGCGATGGTGCCCGCCGGCGCCGCCTGGATCGTGTAGTTGACCGACGCGGCGGTCAGCTGGGCGGTCGCGATGTCGCAGGACGACGGGAACTTCTCGGTGCCGGTCAGCTTGACCTGGAAGTGGCAGGACGCCGGATCGGCCACGACAACCACCGGCGAGCTGGCCAGTGCGCTGGCCAGGGCCGGATTGCCGTAGGTGGTGAGGCCCTTGAAGATCGGGAAGTAGGTCAGCGCCGCGATCAGGCAGCCCGCCAGGATGATGGGCTTGCGGCCGATGCGGTCCGACAGCGAGCCGAACACGATGAAGAAGGGCGTGGCCAGGGCCAGGCCGATCGCCAGCAGGATGTAGGCGGTCGCAGCGTCGATCTTCAGGGTCTGGGTCAGGAAGAACAGCGCGTAGAACTGGCCGGTGTACCAGACCACGGCCTGGCCCACGACGATGCCCAGCGCCAGCACGGCGAACTTGGCGTTGTTCCACTTCAGGAAGGCTTCCGACAGCGGCGCTTTCGAGGTCTTGCCCTCGGCCTTCATTTTGGCGAAGGCCGGCGACTCGTTCATCGACAGGCGGATCCACACCGAAATGCCGAGCAGCAGGACCGAGACCAGGAAGGGAATGCGCCAGCCCCAGGCTTCGAAGGAAGCGGTATCCATCGCGGTGCGCGCGCCCAGGATCACCAGCAGCGACAGGAACAGGCCCATCGTGGCGGTGGTCTGGATCCAGGCGGTGAAGGCGCCGCGCTTGCCTTCCGGCGCGTGCTCGGCCACATAGGTGGCGGCGCCGCCATACTCGCCACCGAGCGCCAGGCCCTGCAGGATGCGCAGCGTGACCAGGATGATCGGCGCGGCGATGCCGATCGAGGCGTAGCCGGGCAACAGGCCGACCACGAAGGTCGAGCCGCCCATGATCAGGATCGTGACCAGGAAGGTGTACTTCCGGCCGATCATGTCGCCGAGGCGGCCGAACACCAGCGCGCCGAAAGGACGCACGATGAAGCCGGCGGCAAAGGCCAGCAGGGCGAAGATGAAGGCGGTGGTGGGGTCGCCGACGCCGGCGAAGAACTGCTTGGCGATGACGGGCGCGAGTGAGCCGTAGAGGTAGAAGTCGTACCATTCGAAAACGGTGCCGAGGGAGGACGCAAAGATGACCTTGCGTTCTTCCCTGGTCATTCCGCCAGCGGAAGGCGCTGCCTTGCCGCCGGCTGCCATGCCGGGTGTGATAGCCATTGTAGTCTCCGTTGTGAGTTGTAATGTCAATGGATAGCCGATATTTACGCCAGCTACGGCAGCGACTCTGCGCCGCCAAGCTTACGCGATGCTTGCTCCAAACTTACACGAAACTTACGGATGAGCCGTCCTGACGCCGCCCCATGCACAGGGGATGAATTCAGGCGTCCTTGGCTGTTGGACCGGCGTCGGGCTCGGAGGTTTCCTCGTTTACCTTGGCATATTTATAGGCTTCGGCGGAACGTTCCAGCGCCAGGCCCAGCACGGTGGTCAGCTCGCTCTGCGGCGTGCCCTGGCGCAGTTGCTGCGAGGCGAAGGTATTACGCAGGGTGCGCCCGCCGGCGCGCGACACCGCCAGGCCGGCGCGCTCGAAAGTCGCCTTGACCTGGCGGTAGACCGTGGCCTTGTGCAGCGGCTCGCCCTCGAGGTTGGCCGGGAACACCAGCGCCCCGGAAATGTTCAGTTCCTCGCGCTCCTTCAGCCAGGCCGTCAGCTCGGCCACGCCTTCCTTCGGCAGCGTGGTCGTGTGCTCGTAGCTGGTGCGGTGCTTCTGCTCGGGGGTGATGTTCAAGTGGATTGCGCCCTCGACGTCGGCCTGGCGTCCGACCTCATCGACCAGCAGGCCGATCGCTTCGGCGACGCGCAGGCCGGCCAGCGCCATCGTTATCTGCATCGCGCGGTCGCGGCGGCGCTTCCAGCCGGAAGCCTTGCCGTCATCATCGGCACGCTGGCCGGGCAGGGCGGACAGGAAGCGCTGCAGCTCGTCGGCGTTCAGGGCCGTCATCGGCGCATCGCGGGTGATCTGGGCGCGGTCGATGCCGACGATGGCGTCGCGCGCCGGGTTCGGCGCACGTTCGAGGTAGTCGTAGCAGCGTTCCAGCAGGCGCAGGTAGCGATACGAGATCTTGCTGTTCAGGTCGCGGTGACCATCGTGCGCCAGCTCGACGAAGCGGTGCAAGTCGCGCGCCGTCACCGTCGACACCTTCAGACGCTCCTCCAGCATCCAGGCGGCGAACTTGCCGAACATGAAGCGGTAGATGGCGGCGGACTCGGGCGAGAGGGGTTTGGGGGCGAGGTCCCGTTGGCGGCTGGAGGTCAGCGCGAAGTCGGGGGCGGCGATGAAGTCGGCGAAAGCTTTGACGGGGTTGGCATCCCAGGTGGCGAGTTTGCTCATGCCATATTCTGCAACTAACCGAGGACCGATGCAAATGACTGCGGTGCGCGGCCAGAGTTCTCCAGCGGTCCTTCTCGTTCGGGTTGAAGTCACTATTATTTTGCAACTAACCGACGGGAGTCACCAAACAAATAAAACCCCAGCCACCAATGCCGACGGCGGCCGATATCCAGGCGCACTCGCCATCCCGCCACCAAACCGTTATGCTCATTGTTATCTGTTCGCTCATCAGGGAAGGAAAGAAAGCCATGCTCAAGCACATCGTCATGTGGAAACTGAAAGAACACGCGGAAGGCGCCGACCGCGCCGCCAACGCACGCGAAATGAAACGCCGCCTCGACGAATGCGCGCACATCGTGCCGGGCATCCTCAAATTCGAAGTCACGCTGGCCCAGCCGGGGCTGGAAGCGACCTATGACGTGGTGCTGTACTCGGAGTTCGAGAACAAGGCTGCGCTCGAAGCCTATGCCAAGCATCCGACGCACCATGCGCTGGTACCCTTCATCGGCGCGATCCGCGAAGCGCGCCAATGCATGGACTACGAAGTCTGAAAGGGGACGGCATGCGCACGGTACAGGAACTGTTTTCGTTAAAAGGACAAACCGCCGTCGTGACGGGCGGCTCGCGCGGCCTCGGTCTGCAGATGGCCGAAGCGCTGGGCGAGCAGGGCGCGCGTGTAGTACTGACCGCCCGCAAGCAGGGCGAACTGGATGAAGCCTGCGCCCATCTGGCGGCGCGCGGCATCGAGGCCACCGGCATCGCCGCCGACCTGTCGCTGGAGACCGGTGTCCAGGTCTTCGCCAACGCAGCGCTCGCGCACCTGGGCCAGGTCGACATCCTGGTCAACAATGCCGGCGCGACCTGGGGCGCCCCGGCCGAGGATTTTCCGCTCGATGCCTGGGACAAGGTGATGAACCTGAACGTGCGCAGCATCTTCCTGCTGTGCCAGGCGCTGGGCAAGGCGTCGATGATCCCGCGCGCCCGCGGCCGCATCGTCAACGTGGCCTCGATCGCGGGCCTGGCCGGCAACCCGCCGGGCACGATGCAGACCATCGCCTACAACACCTCGAAAGCGGCGCTGATCAATTTTACCCGCACGCTGGCCGGCGAATGGGGCCGCTACGGCATCACCGTGAACGCGATCGCACCCGGCTTCTTCCCCTCGAAGATGACGAAGGGCATACTGGCAGCTGTCGGCGCCGACACGCTGGCGCAGCAGGCGCCGCTGGGACGTCTCGGCGACGACGAAGACCTGAAGGGCGCGGTCCTGCTGTTCGCGTCCGATGCAGGCAAGCACATCACGGGGCAAGTGCTGGCAGTGGACGGCGGCGTATCGGCGGTCTGAAATCGCGGCACGGGGAGGAGACATGAAGCAGTTCGAAGGAAGGGTCGCCGTCATTACCGGCGCGGCCAGCGGCCTGGGCCGCGCATTCGCCGATACCGCGGCGGGCCTGGGCATGAAGCTGGTGCTGGCCGACGTCGACGCAAAGGCGTTGGCGCACACAACCGAGGCTTTGCAGGCGCAAGGGGCAGAGGTTTTATCGATGGTGGTCGACGTCAGCAAGCGTGAACACGTCGAGGAGCTGGCGGACGCGGCGATGATCCGCTTCCACGGGGTACACCTGGTCTTCAACAACGCCGGCGTCGCCACCGGCGGCCTGATCTGGGAGAACAGCGAGGCCGACTGGGAATGGGTGCTGGGCGTGAACCTGTGGGGCGTGATCCATGGGGTGAGCGTCTTCACACCGATCATGCTGGCATGCGCGCAGCGCGATCCGAACTATGAAGGCCACATCGTCAACACGGCCTCGATGGCCGGCCTGCTGAACGCGCCTGCGATGGGGGTCTATAACGTCAGCAAGCACGCGGTGGTGTCGCTGAGCGAATCGCTGTACCACGACCTGCGCCTGGTCGAGGCGCCGATCGAGGCGTCCGTGCTGTGCCCATTCTTCGTGCCGACCGGGATCGCCCGCTCCGAAGCGCACCGTCCGCACACGCTGGACAACGACCACGGACCGACCGCAAGCCAGCAGGCGGCGCAGGCCCTGGTCAGCAAGGCGGTCGACGCCGGCAAGGTCTCGCCCGCGGACGTCGCGCGCATCACCTTCGACGCGGTGCGTGAAGGGCGCTTCTACATCTATTCGCATCCGCAGTTGCTGGGCAGCGTCGCCGAACGTATGGACGCGATCGTGCAGGGCAAGCCGCCGGCGGATGCCTATGCCGCGATGCCGCAGCTGACGCAGGCCTTGAAGGCCGGTGTGAAGGGCTGACTCCTACACGTTGTCAGCTTGCCTTCCTATTGGTGAATTTCCCAGAATCGTTAGCATCGAGCTATCGAAATCCAACGGAGATCATCATGGCCGACAACAAGGACAAATCGCAGCAAGGCAAACAGGACGTGCTCGACCAGGGCGGCGTCGGCTTCACCAACGATGAAGCCGGCGGCACCTCGCGCCAGGGCCAGTCGGCGGGCGAAGCGAACCGCCAGAGCGCGGATCCGGGCCAGAGCGCCGGCGCCTCGAACGGCAAGGCCTGGCGCGAAGGCGTGCCGGACCAGAGCGGCGTCGGCTTCACGCCTGAGGATGGGGGCAGCAGCCAGGGTGGCGGCCAGAAAAGCCAGAGCAGCGCCCAGGGCTCGCAGTCCGGTTCCGGCCAATACACGGGCGGCGCCGGCGCCGGCGAAAACCGCCAGAGCGGCTTCGTGCACAGCTCGCAGGAAGCGAACGTCTTCCCGGCCGGCTCGCGCCAGGGCGACAACAGCGACCGCAGCACCGGCGGGCATTCGGCGGCCGGCACCCCGGACGAAGGCAGGCTGGGCGGTACGGGCGGCAGCTCCGCAGCGGGCACGACCGGCAACGATCCGGACCGCTAAACAAGGCGCAGGCGGGGGCCAAAGGCCCTTGACCTGCTTTCGCATGCGGTCTAATATGACGTCCATCATATTTGAGGCAGCCGCCATGTCCGCCAACCGCTCCGCCCGCCACCAGCAATCGCACGAACGCATCCTGGATGCCGCCGCCCGCACCGTGCGCCGCGCAGGCGTCGCCGGGGTTGGCGTTTCCGACGTCATGAAGGAAGCCGGCCTGACCCACGGCGGCTTCTACGCCCACTTCGCATCGCGCGACGCGCTGCTGGCCGAAGCGCTGGAACACGCCGGCAGCCAGAGCAACGCCAGGGTGCGCGAGCGCATGCGCGCACGCACTGAGGCGGGCGAGACCCCGCTGCGCGCGCTGGTCAGCGAGTACCTGTCCGGCACCCACATGGAAGCGCTGGAGCTCGGTTGCCCGGTGGCGGCCGTCAGTTCCGACCTGCAGCGCAGCGCCGACAGCCTGCGCGAGGTGTCGCAGAGCCGCGTCCGCGGGCTGGCGAAACTGGTCGAAGGCACGCTGGCGCCCGGTGTGCCGGCCGGCAGCGCCTGGGCCATCGCCGCGAGCATGGTCGGCGCGATCCAGCTGGCGCGGGTGCTGGGCGCGGATGGCGGCGGCAACGAGGTATTGCAGGCGTGCCGCGAGGCCTTGCTTGCGCAGTACGAGCGCCCGGGACAGCAAGCCTGAGCGCTGGACGCCGTGCCCATGGGCCCGGCATTTTTTTGCAGTGAAATATGACGTTCATCATATCGAAAGGGAATGCCATGAAACTCGACAACGCCATCGTCTTCGTCACCGGCGCCAACCGCGGCCTCGGCGCGGAATTCGCCCGCCAGGCCCTGGCCAGGGGCGCGCGCAAGGTCTACGCTGCTGCGCGCGATCCGGGCAAGGTCGATCTGCCTGGTGTGGTGCCGGTGCGGCTGGATGTCAACGACCCGGCACAGGTGGCGGAAGCGGTTGCCGCCTGCGCCGACGTAACGCTGGTGATCAACAATGCCGGCATTGCCAGCGAAGGCAGCCTGCTCGATGAAGGCAGCATCGCCGCCCTGCAGCGCATGATGGAGACCAATGTGTATGGCATGCTGCGCGTCAGCCAGGCGTTTGCGCCGGTGCTGGCGGCAAACCGCGGCGGCGCTTTCCTGAACGTCTTGTCGGTGGCGAGCTGGATCAGCACCCCGGGCCTGGCCGCCTACGCCGCGACCAAGTCGGCTGCCTGGAGCGTGAACAACGGGCTGCGCATCGCGCTGAAGGATCAGGGCACGCAGGTGCTGGGTCTGCACGTGGGTTTCGTCGACACCGACCTGACGCGCGGCATCGATCTGCCGAAGCTGGCCCCGGCCGAGGTGGTGGTCCGCGCCTACGCCGCGCTGGAAGAGGGCAAGAGCGAGGTGCTGATCGACGAGCTGTCGCAGAACGTCAAGCGCGGGCTGTCGCAGGACCCGGGCGTCTATCTGGACCTGGTGCAGCGCCCGGCCTGATCGATTCGTGCGCGTCGTGTGCTAGCATCCTTCGATGGAAAGACGCACCGACTACAAGCAAGCCCTCCTGATCGAGGCCGTGATCCACGAAACCGATGCCCTCGGCCGCTCTACGGCGGCGCGCCGTCTGGCCGAGATCGGCGTGCCGCTCGAGGTGGCGGTGCGGGTGCTGACCCGTCCCGTGGAACGGCGCCAGCAGTTCGACTCGCCCTTCATGAAGCGCGAGTCCTGAATCAACGGCTGGCGCAGAAGCCCGCGTCGTCGTTGGTCGCGCCCGGCGCCAGGCTGGCGTTCCAGCCGGGCGGCGACAGGTGCATGGTCGTGCCGTCCATCGTATAGCTGCCGTTCCACATGCCGCCCGGCGTGCCTGCCACGTTCGGCACCTCGACCTGCCAGTTCCGGATCTGCACCGTGCTCGTATTGGTGACGGCGACTTTCGCACAATAGCCCGAACCCCAGTCGCCGGTGATCACCAGCCTGGCCTGGAGTGCGCCGGCCGGCGGTGGCGGCGGCGTTTCGACCGGTTTGGCCGGACGGGTCGCGCACAGGCCGACCTGGGTGGATTCGCCCGGGTGCAGCTTGCGGTTATAGGCAGGGCCTTCCATCGTCAATGTGCCGTCGGCCAGCGTATAGCTCGCGTTCCACAGCGAGGTGATGCTGTCCCTGAAGGGCAGCGCGGCCTTCCACCAGCCGGCGCGCTCGCCCACGTTTTTCACCGTGATGGTGCCGCAATAGCCGCTGCCCCAGTCGTTCGATGCCTCCAGTGTGGTCGTCAGGTCGAGCGGCGCCGGCGGCGGCAGCGGGTTCGGGTAGGGGCCGGCCTGGGTTGCGGCCGGGTCGAGGAAGGCCTGGGCGGTGGCGGTCAGCAGCGGGTTGTCGACGCCGTCCGTGGTGCCGTAGTTGACCAGCCAGATGACCGCGCCGCCGGCGCCTTCGCCGTCGCAGGTCGAGGTCGCCCAGGCGCCCTTGGCGGCAATCGTCGCCGGTTCTTCGTAGCTGATGTAGCCGCTGGTGGTCTCCGGACGGTCGGCCGGGGTGTAGCCGCCCGGGTAGACGCGGTAGCTGGTCTGGGTCGGCGCGTCCCAGGCGTAGATGCCGCGGTTGAGGTAGCCCAGCTTGTTCAGCACGGTCCAGCTCCACTTGTAGTCGGTGACCGACCACTGGCTCAGGTCGCCGTTGGTGTCCTGGTCCGGGCCGGTGAAGGGCGGCGCGTAGCTTTCGCCGTAGAAGCCCAGGCCCAGGCCCATCTTCTCGCGCGGCACGCCGGCGTCGACGAACATCTGGATCGTGCTGGCGATCGACACCGGACGCTCCTTGGTGGCGCCGGTGAGCGGCGCGAAGGTGTTGCTGTGCCAGCCCTGGCCGAACCAGCCCACGCCGTAGCTCATGATGTTGTACTGGTCGACCATGGCGGCGACGCGCAGGTCGTGTTCGCTGACCTTGTCGATGTTGATGTTCTTGTTCCCGCCGGGGAAGGTGATGATGACGGGATTGGCCTTGTAGCGCTCGCGCGCATTCGCTTCTTTGCGCAGGTCGAGGATCAGCTTTTCGAGCTGGGCCTGCTCGGTAGTGGCTTTGTCGCCGATGCCTTCCCAGTCGACGTCGATGCCGTCGTAATCCTTCGCGACCATGTAGTCGACCAGGTTCTTCACGAAGGCCGGGCGCACGGCGTCGGTGGTCGAGGCCAGGAAGCCGGCGTTGTCGCCTTCGCCGCCCAGCATGATCAGGGCCTTGATGTTGGCCTGGTCGGCGCGCCTGACCAGGAATTCCTCCACCGTCCAGTCGTAGGCCGCGCCGGGGCCGCGGTCGCGGTCCGTATGGGCGTTGCCGTCGCCCAGCACGATCTCGCCGGGCGCCATGCCGTTGCTGCCGCTGCCCGGGCCGATGCGCGCGAACACGAAGTGGGTCATGTGGGTCATGTCGACGTGCTCGGGGGCCTGGTACAGGGCGTTGTCCCAGAAATAGCCGGCGTAGTAGCCGCCGACCCATTTGCCGGTGACATTGGCGGCCTGGGCCGGCGCCAGTCCGCCGCCTGCTGCGCCGAGGGCGAGCAGGGTCAGTGCTGCGATTTTCTTCAGGCTGGTTTGCATGTGCTCTCTCCTTGTGATTGCTGTACGGAAACATCGTAGCAGCGGAGAGTGCCGAACTCTCGCCCCACTGGAGGGGGAAATAGGGTGCTTCAGCCTGCTTATTGCCTTTCTGGCAAATGCTCTGCAGAATCCGCAGTATGAACAGACGATCTTTCGGAACGGCGATGCGCACCGCTTTCCTCGGCAGCAGCGGTAGCGGCGGCCCTTGTGCTGGCGTGACGCCGGTCCAGCTGCAGCGGCCCGAGGGCCAGCGCAATTACCTGCTGGCCCTGCCGGGCAAGCCGGCGACCGGCAAACGCCCTCTGGTGGTGATCCTGCACGGCGCCGGCGCCTCGGCGAAGCAGGTGCTGGGCATGGCCTTTCCGCCATCGCCGCTGTCGGTGTGGCTGGAAATCGCGGAGCGCGAGGAAGTGATCGTGGCCGCGGCAGACGCCGGCAAGGGCGGCTGGAGCGACTGTTTTGCCAGCGATGCACAGGTGGCGAAGAAGGACGACGTCGCCTTCATCGGCGCCGTCATCGACGATGCGATTGCTCGCCACGGCGCCGACCCGGACCGGGTGCACGTGATCGGCGTATCGCGCGGCGGCCTGATGGCCTACCGCGTCGCGGTCGAGATGCCCCACAGGCTGGCGGCTTTCTCGGCGCTGCTGGCCTGCATGCCGCCACTAGGCCGGGCTGCACGGCCCTCGGTGGCCTTGCCGGCGCTGATCCTCGGCTGCACGCGCGACCCCTTCATGCCCTACGAAGGCGGCAAGCGTCTGCTTACTTTGGGCTTCCTGGAACCGATGATGGGTATCGAAGACAGCGCGCGGGTCTGGCGAGAATTGGCCGGGTTGAGGGATGTGCCGGTGGAGGACGCGATCACGCCGGCCGATGGCGGAAGAAAAACACGCGCGACCCGTTTAATGTGGGGCGACGCTGCCAGCCCGCAATCGCCCTCTACCGTATCGACGGCGGCGGCCACGCGGAGCCCAGCCGCCTGAAGCGCTATCCGGAACTGATCAACCGCCTGGTCGGGCCGCAGAACGGCGATCTCGAAATCGCCGAAGCGGCCTGGGACTTCTTCAAGGACAAGCGCAGGGACAAGCGCGCCAGCACCCGGGCCGCGTCATGACTACGCGGCGGCGACACCTTCCGGCCGCAGGATGCGCTCGCGCAGCTCCGGCTCGTCGTCCTGGTAGATCCTGAGGACGGTCGAGGTGCGGGTGCCGTAGCCTGTCATCTCGATACAGACCGGCGACAGTTCGCGCTCGACCTCGATCGGCATGCCGGTGTCCGGCAGGCGCAGGTCGGGCGCGCGGGTGGTGTCGGCCAGCATCTCGAAGTAGGCGTCTTCGGGTGCGCCCTGCAGCAGCAGGCTGGCGAAGCTGGCCTTGGTGCGCACTACTTTCGGCCAGGGCGCATCGAGCAGGCCGTTCGAGACGCCGTAGATGCCCGGTTCGAGCGGCTTGCCGTTGCGCGGGTCGGCGCCGGCCCGGTTCGAGAACCAGTACAGGCCTGCGCGGTCGCCCAGGATCAGGTTGAAGCCGTTGTACTCGGCGGCGCGGCCGGCGATGCGGTCCAGGTAGGCCGGCGCATCGAGCTCGCCCCTGAGGAAGTCCGCGACCAGCGCGCCGCGGGTCGGCGCATCGCCGCGGCGTTCGTTGGGCGCGCGGATATTCGTCAGCGCCGCGAACTTGGGACCGTTCGGGCCGGTCCGGGTCACGCCCATCCAGCTGCCGCCACCCTGCAGGTCGCGGCCGGCGATGATGTCCGGGTTTTCCGGCCAGGGCCCGGCCGGGGTGGCGGGACGGTCGTAGAATTCGTCGCGGTTGGCGCAGGCGATCACGGGCACGCCGGGAATCACGCGCCAGGCAAAGACGATCAGGCACATGGCGTTTGCTCCAGGTCGATAAACACTTCGGCGCGGCGCGGACCCTGGATCAGCGGCCCGAGGCCGGCCGCGGCAGCGGCTTGCTCGAGCGTGCCGGCGAAGGCTTCCGGCACGCCCGGATAGACTTCCATCCAGGTCTGCAGGCCGTCCGCGGCTTGCGGACGGCACTTCAGCTGGACGGACACACGGTGCGCCGCCGTCAGCGCCGCCTGCATGGCGCGCACGCGCGGCGCCAGCGCGGCGGCGTCCAGCGCGCGCACCTTGTAATAGACGTACAGGTCGATCATCTGCGTATCAGTTCAGTGTCAGCGGTATCGGCTCAAACCGCGGGCGTGTCGATCGCATACGGCAGCGGCAGGAAGGCCAGCTGGGTCCCGCCGGCCGAACCGTGGCGCACCTCGTGTTCGAGCGCGGCCAGCTTGATCTCGACCAGCGCGTCGGCGCCGCCGGCGCCATTCGGTGCGGCGCTGACGATCATGCCGGACGGCTGGTCCGGGTCGTCGCTCGAGAAGACTTCGTCGCCGGCGCGCGCGGCCGCATTCGGCAGCGTGGCCAGCACCATGCGGCGTTTCAGCTTGCCCAGGTACTGGCTGCGGGCGACGATTTCCTGGCCCGGATAGCAGCCCTTCTTGAAGTTGACGCCGCCGATCAGCTCGAAATTGACCATCTGCGGCACGAACTGTTCCTGGGTCGGCTGGGTCACCTGCGGCACGCCGGCATGGATGTCGGCCAGGTGCCAGGCCGCGTTGCCGCCCAGCGCAAGGGTCTCGCGCAGTTGTGGCAGGGCGGCGATCGCCGTCTCGCTCGACGTAATCCACAGATAGCGCGGCGCGTTCAGCGCATCCGCCAGGCGGATCACGGTGCCGAACGCGCCATCGACCTTGGTGTAGGGAGCGGCGGGCAGGGCGCCGACCTGGCGCGCCAGGGCCTCGCCGGCTTTGGCGCCAGCCAGGCCGAGCACGGCGGCAGTCGACGCTTCTTCGGTGGCGTCGCGCAGCTTGGCCTTCGCGCGCAGCACGAACATGGTCAGGCGCTTCTGCAGCGGCGGCTGGATGGCGCGCGGCAGCTGCAGGAAGATGTCCGCGCCGGTGCGCCACATCAGGAAGGTGGCCTGAAGGCGGCCTTTCGGCGTGCAATAGCCGGCCAGGCGGGCCTCGGTCGTGCCGAGGTGTTCGACGTCGTTGGTCAGCTGGTTATGCAGGAAACTGGCGGCGTCGTCACCGGCCACGGCGATCAGGCCCAGGTCGGTGACCGGGGCCACCACGCCGTCGGCGAGGTCGGCGGCCGACAGCGTCTTGCCGAAGTCTTCGATCTGCGCCGCTTCGTCCTGGTGGAAGCGGGCGCCCAGCGAGGCGAGGTGTTCGATCCAGTTGCTCATAAATTCAGAATAATTTCCCGTTTAGGCTTTATCATTACGGCCTCATTATAGAGTTGTCGTCAAATTCGCGCCGGGACCGGCGTAAAACCAGCACACATGGCACTTATAAAAAAACTCATCGTAACCGGCGTGATCGTGTCAGTCGCGGCCGTGGCAGGCTTCCAGTGGTGGTCGGGCCAGCCGATCACCGGCAAGGACAGCCCCATCATTCCCTTCGCCATTGCCCAGGGCAGCGGCGTGGCAGGCGCGGCCCAGCAGATGGCCAGCGCCGGCATCCCCGTCAACGGCTTCCTGTTCGGCGTCCTCGCACGCGTGACCGGCAAGGCCAGCCAGATCAAGGCCGGCAGCTACGAGCTCAAGCCGGACACCACCCCGCGGCGCCTGCTCACCCAATTGGTGCGCGGCGAGTTCGCGCAGGAGTCGCTGACCATCATCGAAGGCTGGACTTTCCGCCAGATGCGCCAGGCGGTCGACGCCGCACCGAACCTGAAGCACGAGACGGCAAAACTCTCGGACAAGGAACTGCTGGCCAAGGTGGTGCAGGACGGCGAAAGTAAATACGCAACGCCGGAAGGCCTGTTTTTCCCGGACACCTACCTGTTCGCGAAAAACGCCAGTGACCTGACGATCTACAAACAGGCGCACGAGATGATGATGAAGCGCCTGAAGGCCGCCTGGGAAAAGCGCGAGGCGAATCTGCCCTACACCGATCCCTACCAGGCGCTGATCATGGCCTCGCTGGTCGAGAAGGAGACCGGCCAGAAGAGCGAGCGTGCGATGATCGCCGGCGTGTTCGTCAACCGCCTCAAGACCGGCATGCTGCTGCAGACCGACCCGACCGTCATCTACGGCATGGGCGACAAGTACGACGGCAAGATCCGCAAGAAGGATCTCGAGACCGACACCCCGTACAACACCTACACGCGCGCCGGCCTGCCGCCGACCCCGATCGCGCTGCCGGGCGTGCAATCGCTGGCCGCGGCCCTGACCCCGGCCAAGACCGATGCCCTGTACTTCGTCTCGCGCGGCGACGGCACCAGCCACTTCTCGGTCAACCTGAACGAGCACAATAAGGCCGTCAACCAATACCAGCGCGGGGGATCGAAATGACTGAACAGACGCGGGCCCGCGGCCGTTTCATCACCTTCGAAGGCATCGACGGCGCCGGCAAGTCGACCCACATCGATTTCGTCACCGGCCTGCTGAAAGACGCCGGCAAAAGCGTGGTCTCGACCCGCGAGCCGGGCGGCACGCCGCTCGGCGAAAAGCTGCGTACGCTGCTGCTGCACGAGAAGATGGACGTCGGCACCGAGGCCCTGCTGGCCTTTGCCAGCCGCCGCGAGCATCTGGCCCAGGTCATCGGCCCGGCGCTCGGCCGCGGCGAGTGGGTGCTGTCGGACCGCTTTACCGACGCCAGCTTCGCCTACCAGGGCGGCGGCCGCGGCCTGCCGCTGGCCAAGCTCGAAGCGCTCGAGCAGTGGGTGCACCCGGGCCTGCAGCCCGACATGACGCTGCTGTTCGACGTGCCGCTCGAAGTGGCGCGCGAGCGTCTGGACGCGACCCGCACCCTCGACAAGTTCGAATCCGAAGAGGCGGCCTTCTTCGAGCGCTGCCGCAACGAATACCTGCGCCGTGCGGCGGAAAGCGGCGGCCGCATCGTCGTCATCGACTCCACCCGGTCGATCGAGGAAGTCCGCGCACAACTGAAAGCGGCATTGGAGAAGTTCTTGTGACAAGCAGTACCGCCATCTACCCATGGCAGGAGCAGGCCTGGACGCAATTGCAGCAAATGCGCGCGCGCCTGCCCCATGCAATCCTGTTCTACGGCCCGGCCGGCATCGGCAAGGCAGATTTCATCGAAGCCTTCGCCCAGGCCCTGCTGTGCGAAAACGTGCAGCCCGACGGCCATGCCTGCGGCACCTGTGCTTCCTGCGGCTGGTTCGCCCAGGGCAACCATCCCGATTACCGCCGCGTGCGTCCCGAAGCGATGGAAGACGAAGCGCCGGCGGCCGAGGGCGAGGAGGCCGGCGACACCGACAAGAAAGCCAAGTCGAGCAAGACCGCCTCGAAGGACATCAAGATCGAGCAGGTGCGCGCGTTAAGCGACTTCATGAACATCTCGACCCACCGCCAGGGCTTGCGCGTGGTCGTGCTGTATCCGGCCGAGGCGCTCAACATGCCGTCCTCGAACGCGCTGCTGAAGACGCTGGAAGAACCGCCCCCAGGCACCGTGTTCCTGCTGGCATCGAACAGCCTGGACCGCCTCCTGCCGACGATCCTGTCGCGCTGCCGCAAGTTCGCGCTGCCGATGCCGGACCATGCCGCGGCGCTGGCCTGGCTACAAGCCCAGGGCGTGCAGGATGCCGACGGCTGGTTGCGCGAGCAGGGCGGGTCGCCGCTGGCGGCCCTGGTTCAGGCGGAAACGGGAAGCCGCGAAGAACTCGATTCCCTGCTGCAAATCCTGGCCCAGCCCAGCGTCGACGCCGCGTTGCGCGCTGCAGACAAATTGAGCAAAGCGCCGCTGGCATCCCTCGTCGCATGGCAGCAGCGCTGGTTGTATGATGTTTTTTCGTACAAGCTGTCCGGCACGATCCGCTATTATCCGCGTTATCGCCAGCAGCTTGCGAACTTGGCCGGGCGCGTCCATACGGCCAAGCTGATGCAGGTGATTAAGTCGACCAACGAGCGGCGCGCCGTGGCGGACCACCCGCTGTCGCCGAAACTGTTTGTCGAAGACATGTTGCTTGATTACACTGCCTGCTGCGCTGCCTAAGAAAGGATTCCGATGAACGGCTTGCCTACCGACCCGAACGCCCCGCTGGCTCCGCAAGCGCCGCGGCCGTCCGTGCTCTCGCTGGCCATCAAGGAAAAAGCGGCGCTGTACGCGGCCTACATGCCTTTCCTGAAGAACGGCGGCATGTTCGTGCCGACGAATAAGCCGTACAAGATCGGCGACGAGATCTACCTGATCCTGTCGCTGATGGACGATCCGAACAAATACCCGATCGCCGGCAAGGTCGCCTGGATCACCCCGGCCGGCGCCAACAACAACAAGGCGCAGGGCATCGGCGTGCATTTCCCGGCCGACGAAACCGGCCAGCGCGCCAAACTGCGCATCGAAGAAATCCTGGGTGCGGCGCTGCGCTCCTCGCGCGCCACCCACACGCTCTAGCTTTTATCCATGCCGTCCTACACCCATCGCATCGCCCGCATCGAAGACCTGCCCGTCATCGTCGACATCTACAACTCCACCATCGCCTCGCGCGAAGTCACCGCGGACACGGAACCGATCACGGTCCAGTCGCGCGAACAATGGTTTGCCGACCACACGCCGGAACGCCGGCCGCTGTGGGTGATCCACGATGCCGAGGACAAGTCGGAAAACCCGGCCGTCATCGGCTGGTGCTCTTACTCGAACTTCTACGGCCGCCCGGCGTACTCGGGCACCGCCGAAGTCTCGATCTACATCGACGAACAGTGGCGCGGCAAGGGCATCGGCCGCTATTGCCTGGAGCAGGCGATGGCTTTTGCCCCGAACATCAAGGTCCACACGCTGCTGGGCTTCATCTTCGGCCACAACGTGCCCAGCCTGGCCCTGTTCCGCAAGTACGGCTTCGAGACCTGGGCGAATTTCCCGCGCGTGGCCAACCTGGACGGGATCGAGCGGGATCTGATCATCTTGGGCAAGCGCGTGGTCGACTGAGCCATGCCAGTGGCCGAGCTGACGCCGCGTGAACGACGAGGGCAGGTCCGGGCATCATGATCCGACCATCCATCTTGGTAGCCGCCGGCCTTGGTATACTCGCACTTGCCTGCCTTGGGTACTGGTTTGCGATTGATGGATTAATGACCGGCGTCGTTGAATATCCTACGAAGTATGCGCAACGTCTGGTGTACCTGAAACTCTCTCCAAAGGCTTATTGGGGGTGTATTCTTTTCTGGACGGCCGGGAGTGTCGGGTTGACAGTTCTCGGTATTGTCCAGATATGGGATGCCGTTCGAAAATAGCAGCCGCCCACGAGCCGAGTCCCCGTCAAGCGCGGGCCGTTGAACGATCCCGCGCGGAGCGTTAGTAGATTCAGTCGCCCGGACCTTCGCCAGGCATCGTGTCCGCCATCAGCCGTAACTCTTCCGGCGTCAATTCATCGGGTTTCTTGTTCGCCAGCGCATCGAAGTCCGGATGCTTGTCTTCCTGTGCGCTCTGCTGGGACGCGCTCTGCTGAAATTGCCCCGACTGGTCGGCCTGCTGCAGGCCGGCCTTTGACTGCTCCTGGTCTTTGCTCTGCTGTTCGTTGCTCATGAAAACTCTCCTGGCTGAAAGGTGCTTGCGACCGAGTTTGGCATAGCGGCGCATCGGGCGGCGTCCCGTTCGCACGCGGACCCGTCTGCCGTAAAATACGGCTTTGAAACAAACTACACAGCACCAGCATGGAAACCAGCGATCAGCGTTACCTCATCCAGCAAAACAAACTCGCCGACGGCGGCAAGGCGGCCCCGGTATTTGCCAAAGTCATGCGCAGCAAGGACGGCAAGTTCGAAGGCGTCTCTTTCATCCGTAACAAGGAGAAAGCCACGATCATGAGCCTGGCCGATGCCGAGGAAGCCGTCCAGTGGGCGACGAAGAAGAAGCCCAACGCGCAGGAATATGCGACCAAGATCATCTGCGTGGGCCAGTAACGTACAATAAGCCGATGTACATCGATTCACACTGCCACATCAATTTCCCGGAGCTGGCCGCCCGCATGCCCGAGATTCTCGCCAAGATGGCCGAGAACAAGGTCGACAAGGCGCTGTGCGTGTCCGTCAACCTGCCGGAATTTCCCAGCGTGCTCGCCCTGGCCGAGCAATATCCGCATATCTATGCTTCGGTCGGCGTGCATCCCGACTACGAGGACACGCCGGAGCCCAGCGTCGAAGACTTGGTGCGCCTGGCCGACCATCCGAAGATCGTCGCCATCGGCGAGACCGGCCTCGACTATTACCGCCTCGAGGGCGACCTCGAATGGCAGCGCGAGCGCTTCCGCACCCACATCCGCGCCTCGCGCGAGACGCGTAAACCCTTGATCATCCATACCCGCTCTTCCAGCGCCGACACAATCCGCATCCTGCAGGAAGAGGGCGCGGCCGTGGACAAGGGCGGCGTCGCCGGCGTGATGCACTGCTTTACGGAGACGCTGGAGGTGGCGTTGGCCGCGATCGAGATGGGTTTTTACATCTCTTTCTCCGGCATCGTGACCTTCAAGAGCGCAAAAGACCTGCAAGCCGTGGCCAAAGCACTTCCGCTGGATCGCATCTTGATCGAAACCGATTCGCCGTATCTCGCGCCCGTGCCCTACCGTGGGAAAATGAACGAACCGGGCTACGTCGCCCATGTGGCCGAATACATCGCCACGCTCAAGGACGTGTCGCTGCGCGAGGTTGCGGAGCGCACGACCGACAATTTCCACCAGCTATTCAAAGTACCGAGGGGGTAAGCATGATGCAGCGTCGCGGTTTTCTTCGCCTGACCGGGCGGACCATCCTTGCAGCGATGCTGCTGTCGGCCTTCCCCGGCAGCGCGGTGCTTGCCGCCACGCCGCAGCAGACCGCGGATTTCTTCCGCGCCGTGCAGATGGACGATGCGGGCACCGTCAAATCGCTGCTGGCGGCAGGCGTGAACCCGAATCAGCAGAATCCCGTCGGCGGCGAACCGGCGCTGGTGATCGCGGCGCGCGAAGGCTCGATGCGGGTGCTGCAGCTGCTGCTCGACCAGCCCGGCATCCAGCTCGACGCGCCGGCCATGAACGGCAACACGGCCCTGATGATGGCCGCCTTCAAGCGCAACCGGCCGGCCGCCGAGGCACTGGTCGCGCGCGGCGCCGCCGTCAACCGTCCAGGCTGGACCCCGCTGCACTATGCGGCCGCCAGCGGCGACGAAGACATCGCGCGCCTGCTGATCAAGCGCGGCGCCAAAGTCAATGCGGTGTCGCCGCCTGCCAGCGGCAGCTACACCCCGCTGATGATGGCGGCGCGCGAGGGGCATCCCGACATGGTCGCCTTCCTCGGCTCGCAAGGTGCGAATCCGAAGCTCACCAACAGCGAAGGCATGACCGCCGCCCAGATCGCCGACAAGGCCAAAGCGGCGCGTTAAAGGCCGGCTGGCGTGGAATTGGCGTGGATTTCCCCGTCAGCTCCACGCATCAAAAAGTTTCCTCGTTGCAGATAATGCTTCCATGCAATTAACCATGGCGAGGAACATGATGCTGAACGAACGCGAAATCGAGAGCTGCTATCTGGGGCAGTTCATCCCGGTCCATTATCACCACAACATGCTGATGGACCAGAATCGCATGCACAGCTTCAAGTCGGCCATCTTCCACGCCGTCAAGCCCGGCATGAAGGTCCTGGAACTGGGCGGCGGCACCGGTGTGCTGTCCTTCTTCGCCGCACAGGCCGCGGATAAAGTGTACTGCGTCGAGTTCAACCCGGATATGGTGCATGAAGCCCGCAAGTTCCTGGCCATGAACCAGAACGGCCACAAGGTCGAGGTCATCCACGCCGACGCTTTCGAATACCTGCCGCCGGAGCCGGTCGACATCGTGATCTGCGAGATGATCCATGTCGGCATGCTGCGCGAGAAGCAGGTCGAGATGATGGAATCCTTCAAGCGCCGTTACCTGGCGCGCTTCGGCGGCCCGCTGCCGGTGTTCCTGCCGGAAGCGGTCATCATGGCGGCCCAGCCGCTGCAGCAGGAATACGATTTCGAAGGCTTCCACGCCCCGATCGTGCAGTTCCAGCCGACCAACGTCATCTACCCCGGCACCGTCGAACTGGCCCAGCCGGGCGTGTACAGCATCATGGACTTCAGCCAGCCGACCGACATGAACGTCGCCTGGGAAGGCCGCTTCCTGATCGAAAAGGCCGGCCGCCTGAACGCGCTGCGCTTCATCACCAAGAACGTGCTGTCCATCGTCGAGGAAGTCGGCGCGACCATCGACTGGCTGAACCACTACATGATGCTGCCGCTGGCGCGGCCGCTCGACGTCAAGGCCGGCGACGTGGTCCAGGTCAGCTTCGCCTACCGCTGCGGCGGCTCGATTCCCTCGCTCGAAGCGACGATGCGCGCCGACGTGGTGGCGCGTTTCGAAGAACAGCCTGCGGAAGAGGGCGTGCGCACCGAGGCCGGCGCGGCGGCATTCGCGTAATCTTACTGGGGGGGATCGAGCAGTCGGTCCCGCCGCAACCATCCCTTGAACACCTGCCCGCTCTTCGGGTGACGGTATTCGATCTCGACAAAGGCGTCGGTCTCGCGCTCGGCGCGGACCTTATCGCCGGGCACCAGGAACACCTTCGGAGTGCGGCATGCTTCCAGCGGCGCGGAGTGGAAATAAGCGCGTCCCGCGCCGGCCACGGTCTTGTTCGCCACATCCGGCGTGAGCGCCACGGCGATGCTGCCGGCGGCCCGCGCGCTGGCCTCGCAGTAGTCCAGAACGCCCGGCAGCTCTTCCAGCCGGCCGCCGGCGAAGGCGAATTCGTGGACGCGCCTCTGGCCCCGGGCGTCGGCCACAGCCTCCTCCAGCTGCACCACGGCCTTCCCACCCTGCAGGCGTGCGCCGAACAGCGTCATGCAGTGGCCGAACGGCGCGGACACCGATGGCGCATCCCCGGCGCCGATTTCCATCAGGACGAACTCGTGCTTGCAGTTCAGGCACGGCAGCAGCGCGTCCGCCAGCACGTAGTCGCGCTCGCTCCGGATCGCCAGCTTGTGCAGGCTGGCATCGCCGTTCATGCGTGCGACGGGCTTGTTATTGAAGAGCAGGGCGCTGCGTTCTTCGCTGGCGGGAATGACCCGGACCGCGCCATGGCGGGTGGTCACGCTGGCCTGGTCGTCGGCCTGCGCTTCGGCCTGCAAACGCGCGCAGGCGAAGGACATGAACACGGCAAGGATGGCGGGGCGGAGTTGCATCGGGCTTTCTCGTTCGACAAGGTCCGAAGCTTACCACCCCATCGCCGTTCATCCCTGTTTTTGTCCCGTCCATCCCGGCCCACTGCCATTTATCGCATCGCGATTGCCTGGGGAACGCCTTGTCATTACAGTCACGGCATCGAAGATCCTTTCATTTGAAGTTACCTGAAGGAGCGCACTATGCTCGGTTTCCTCGCCTGGTTGGTCCTGCTGTTCCTGTGCTGGCCGCTGGCCCTGCTGGCGCTGTTCATGTATCCGCTGGTCTGGCTGATCCTGCTGCCTTTCCGCCTGGTCGGCATCGGGGTGGAAGCCGTGTTCGAGCTGCTGAAGGCCATCGTCATGCTGCCGGCGCGCGTGCTGGGCGCTTCGCCGGGGCGCTGAGTTTCCTCTACTTAAGCCAGTGTGCGTCGGATAACAGACTGTGCTCCGCCCTTCGCCTATCGTGGGCATACTGATGGCTTGAATCCATCAGCCATGCTTAGAAAGGATACGACTATGCGTCTGGATATTTACCGCAGAGCCGAACAGGACGGCAAGTTCTCGTACCTGGCGGTGCCCGAAACCAAGAACATTCCCGAGGAAGCCACGAATACCGACTGGGAAGTCGAAGCCCGCGCTGTCGAAGTGGACGACGACGCCCAGCAGATCGACGATTACGACATCCAGAACCTGACCGGCCAACTGGCCGAAAAGGGCTATGCCGTGACGTCGACGATGCACTAAGTCGACCACTACGTTGTAAAGGCGCAGCCGTTCGTCAGCCACTTCGCTAATGCGTGGAGGGTCGCCGGACGGCTGCGCGTCGCCTATGGTATCCTTGCGCTCCGTTTAGTCAGGTGCATGTGGAGGCGTAATGAAGTGGGCAGTCGTGGGTTTTCTCATCCTTTCGGTCCTGCATATCCATTTCCGCGGTAAGGTCCGCCTGCCGTTCGGCCGCCAGCTGTTCGACCACTCGTCGTTCATGGCGCCGATCAATATCTTCATGCACTTGTTTTCCCGGGTGCCGAGCACGCCCTATATCCCGGTCCGCGAATTCCCCGAGCTGAACGTCCTGCAGGAAAACTGGGAAGTCATCCGCGAAGAAGCGCTGAACCTGGTCGCGCTGCAGAAGATCAAGGCATCCGAGCAGAACAACGACGCCGGCTTCAATTCCTTCTTCAAGACCGGCTGGAAGCGCTTCTACCTGAAGTGGTACGACGCCAGCCACCCGTCGGCCGAGCGCCTGTGCCCGAAAACCTATGCGCTGCTGCAGGGCATTCCCTCCGTGAAGGCGGCGATGTTCGCCGAGCTGCCGCACGGCGCCAAGCTCAATCCGCACCGCGACCCGTTCGCCGGCTCGATGCGCTACCACCTGGGCCTGGCCACGCCGAACGACGACCGCTGCTTCATCGAAGTCGACGGCCAGCGCTACAGCTGGCGCGACGGCCAGGGCGTGATCTTCGACGAAACCTTCATCCACTGGGCTGAAAACACCAGCGGCCAGGACCGCGTGATCCTGTTCTGCGACGTCGAGCGCCCGCTGCGCTTCGGCATGGGCGGCATCAACCGCTGGCTGGGCCGCACCATGATGACGGCCGCTGCCTCGCCCAACGAAAGCGGCGACCAGACCGGCCTGGTGAGCAAGCTGTTCCGCATTTCTTTCGTGATGGGCCAGTACCGCCGCCGCTACAAGGCGTGGAACAAGACCGCCTACAAGGCGACCAAGATTGGCCTGGTGGTCGCTCTGGCGGCCCTGGTCTACTACATTTAAAGAACGCGTCACATAAAAAACGGCGCGCCAGCCCGCGAGGGCGGCGCGCCGTTTTTCATTGGCGGGCGGGTCAGAGCGAGAACGGCATCCGCACCATCAGGGTGACGTCCGGGGTATCGCGGGTCAGGCCGGCGCCCACCGACACGTTCAGCGTGCGCTTGTCGCTCAGGCGGTAGGAGTAGCCCAGCAGCAGGGTGCCCAGCTGCATGCGCACCGAGCCCGGAATCACCTGGCCGTTCTGGCGGGTACGCGCCACCGAGTTGTGGTCGTAGCCGATACTGAAGGAGGCCTTCTCGTTCAGCGCCAGGCCCATGCCGAAGTTGAAACCGAACACGTCGCCAGGTTTCACCTCGCCCAGGAACTCCTTCTGGCCGTTCAGCACCGTGCGGTAGATGTTGCCGCGCTTGAAGTTGTGGGTGTAGCTGAAGCTGCCGAAGAAGATCGCCGGGTCGGACGGCATCAGCCAGGTCAGGCTCGGCTGCATCGAGTAGAAGCCGGAACCGGTCGGCAGGTCGAGCGGCAGGCCGGTGCCGGTCACGTTTTCGCCCACGCAGCGGGTCTGGCAATCGGTCACGACCTGGAAGGGATCGCGGCCGGTGCGCGACTTGAAGCGCAGGCCGCCGATGAAATACGGTTTCTCGACGCCGCCGTCGTTGAGCTGGTAGCGCCAGCCCAGTTCGACGTCGCCGACGCCGCTGCCGCTGGTGTTGAAGGCGCGCTCGGTGGCGGTGCCGGTGAACAGCTCGCGGCTGACGGTGGCGTCGCTGCGGTAGGTGTAGGGGATCTTGGCTTCCAGCTCGAGGCGGTTGTCGAAGCCGTAGCGGAAGGTGGCGGCGGCGGTCGTGGTGTTGCGCTTCACTTCGCGCACGTCCAGCAGGCCGATCAGCAGTGCCGGAATCACCGTGTAGCCGATCAGGGCGACGCGGTTGCTCGACGAGTAGCCGTACTGGACCGAGGGTTCGAACACCAGTTTGCCGCGCGGCGTCAGCACGCCCGGGCTTTCGAAGATCGGCGCCACCTGCGGCGCGCGGCTTTCCTCGCTAGGAGGACGGCCAACCGTGTTGCCCGGATTGATCGGCTGCGGTGATGGGCGCGGCGCACCGCCATTGTCCATCTGCTGATCTGCCGCCGCTACAGGCGCAGGCCCAAGCCCGCGCAGCAGGTTGAGCGATGCGCCAGATGCGGCTGCCGGCGCGGCTGCCGCGGCCGGGCCGCTGACCGGCATGTCGATGGGCGAGGGCAGCGGCACTGTCGCCGTGGCTGGCTGCTGGTTGCCAGTGCCGCGCATCTGGTCGAGTTGCGAAGGGCCGGCCACCCCGGTTCCGCGCAGCTGACGCTCGAGGGCGTCGACACGTGCGCGTTGTTCTTCCAGCTGTTGTCGCATGATCTTCAGCTGTTCCATGAGATCGGGCGACTGCGCGCCGGCGGGAAAGGCCGCCAGGACAAGGCTCACGCCAATCGCGAAGGACAGCGCTGGAATCTTAGACATATTTTTTTTCTCCGGTTGGGCCATCACCTTCCTGTGATGGCAGTGTTTAATGCGTTATTGAGCGTGGATTGGAAATTCATGTTCTGCAGCATTCCACGCGCGTTCACGCTGGCATTGATGATAGTCTGATTATTGATCAGCTGGTCGTTCAGGCTGTTCTGGATGATCGTGCCGCCCAGGACATCGCGGCCGACCTGGAGGTTGCCGCTGCTGATACCGTTTTGAATCAGGCGAACCTGGTTGGCAGTGTCGGCGGAAACCTTTGACATCCCGTTGGTAAGGCTGCCGAGGTCGCCCAGGTTGAGCTGGCTGCGCTCGACGACATTGCCGTTGATGGTAACGATGCGGTCGATGCCCAGGGAGACAGCGATGCCCCCGGGGATTTCGAAGCCGCCGCGCATCTCGTCAAGGGCAGCAGGATCGACGGCCTCGGCGGCGTCGAAGGGATTGTCCGGGGCGTCCGCCAGCCCCTGGCCGGCGATCGCGGCGCTGGCCAGCAAGAAGCAGAGTTTGACGGTGAGGCGCATGGTATCTCCTCTCAGAAATCGGTAGGCCCGAACTTCGGCAGGCCCATGTAATCGATGCCGGTCCGGCTCACCGCGTCGCCCAGTGGCGCGCGCGGTGCGGCGCGCCAGTCGGCGGAGAGATTGAACTGGGGCTTGTTCGGCGCTTCGTGGATCACGAACAGCAGCCGTGAAGGCCAGATGGATTCGAAATGTTCGCGCGTGATCGCGCGGGTGCCGCTGGACGGGTCGCCCAGCAGGATGCGGCCATCTTCGGCGCCCTTGACAACGACGAAGTGGTTGTAGCCCTTCTCGGAGATCAGCACAATGGCCGGCACTTTGGCGCTGACCAGCTTGTCGAGGGGTTGGCGGAAGCCGTCGGCCTTGAAGCCGATCGACGCCAGGTAGCGCTGCATGTCGAGCAGCGAAAAGCCTTCGCGGCGGATCTTCTGCTGATCGCCTTGCTCCCACATGGCCTGGAACGCGACAGTTTCGCTGACCGGGTAGCCGTAGTGGTGGGTCAGCAGGGTGGCCAGCGCGGCCGAGCCGCAGCTGAAGTCATATTGCTGACGGGTAGTGGAAACGAATTTCAGTTCCTTGAGGCTGTGGACGGGAACGTTAAAACGGGCGCCACCCACGATCGGCAGGTCGGCTGCCTTCGCGCAGGTGGCGCCCATCAATGCGCAGAGCAGCGCATTCAGCATCAGCGGGGCGCCAAGCTTCATTTGAATTGCACGTTGATGATGGTGGCGCTCTGGATCAGCACGTTCGCTCCGCTGTTCTGGATGACCACCGGGATCCCCGACATGTTCGAAAAAGCACCGTTGTCGATCATGTTGGCACCGGTGCTGACGTTGGTGGCGCTGTTACCCGTGACGACACCGTCCAGCTTCATGTCGTTTTTGGTATCGGTGCCGCCGCGCGACTGCTCGAGCTTGCCGAGGTCGGCCGCCGGGCCGAAGTCGAGGCTGAGGCCGGCCTTGGCGGGCGCCGCAGCGTCCGGCTGTGCGTCCTGCCGGGCCGGCGCCTGGGCTGCCCCTTCCTGGCCAACCGGCGCATCGGCCGGTCCGGCAAAGGCCGGCGCCGACAGCAGCGCGAGCACAGCGATGCTGCACAAGCGCCTGGCGACTCCCTCATTGAATGATTGCTGCATTCTTTACCCCCGTTTGCTCTTCTACTTCAGGTCCGCGAAAACCGCGCCCGAGGGCGCGGCTTCCGTTTCACCTAAGCCAGGATTACTGGCCGCCGACGTTCATGTTGCTCTGGACGTTGACGCTTTGCTGGACCAGAGAAGAGATGCCGGTGTTCTGGCTGATGACCATGATGCCTGCCGCGTTCTGGCCGGCGCCGTTCATGGTGTTCGACATGTTGAAGGTGCCAGCATTGACAGTGCTCGAGCCGCCGTTGCCGCCGGTGCCTGCACCGCCGGCACCGTTGGCGCCGTAGCCGGTGGTGATGGCTGCCAGGTCGCCGCCACGGCCACCGGTGCTGGTGCCGCCGGCACCGCCTGCGCCGCCGGCGCCGGCAGTCGAGCCGCCGTTGGTGGCTGCGCCGCCGGTTGCGGTACCCGAGGTCGACGAGCCGCTTGCGGCGCCCATGCCTGCGGTGTTCGAAGCCGAGCCGCTGGCTGCGCCGTTACCGCCGGCTGCACCCGAACCGCCTGCCGCACCTGCACCACCGGTACCGGCAGTTGCGGTGCCGGTTGCGCCGGCGCCGCCGGCACCCGAGGCGCCTGCAGTGTTGCCTGCGCCGGCGCCGCCGGTGCTGGTGTGGCCTGCGCCTGCACCACCCGTGCCGGCAGTAGCCGCGCCGCCCATGGCGCCAGCGCCAGCGGTGTTGGTGGCCGACGAACCTGCGCCGCCTGCCGCACCTGCGCCGCCAGCAGCGCCCGAGCCGCCTGCGCCGCCCGCTGCGCCTGCACCGCCGGTGCCAGCTGCGCCGCCAGTGGTGGTGCCTGCGGTCGAGGTGTTAGCACCCGAAGTCACGGTGCCGCCAGTTGCGGTATTCGAACCGCCGGTCGCCGTGCCGCTTGCGCCGCCAGTGCCAGGAGTCGCATCCGAGCCACCCGATGCACCGCCAGCACCCGTCGAGGCCCAGCCGCCACCTGCACGGGTATTGCCGTTCGAAGCGCTGTTGTCTCCCGTGTTGGCGTTCGCGTTGCCGGCCGAGCCGCCAGCGCCGGCCATGCCGCCCGCGCCACCCAGGCCGCCTGCTGCACCACGGCCGCCTGCCGCGCCCGCGCCGCCTGCACCGCCTGCGCCGCCGGTTGCCATGCCAGTACGGCCGCCGTTGCCGCCGTCGCCAGCCATTGCGCCGCCGGCGTAGCCGCCGTTACCGCCGGTGTTGCCGCCAGCATAGCCGCCGTTGCCGCCCGAAGCCGCGCCGCCGGCGCCGCTCGCACCGCCGAAGCCGCCGTTGGCAGTCGAGCCGCCGCCAGCTGCACCCGAACCGCCGGCGCCGCCGAAGCCGCCCGAGCCGCCCATGCCGCCTGCACCGGTGCTCGAAGCAGCGCTGCTGCCGCCCATGCCGCCGGCACCGCTGGTCGAACCGCCCGAGGTGGCGCCGCCGGCATTTGCCGAACCGTTCGAAGCCATGCCGCCGGCTGCGCCGCGGGCACCGTTGGCGCCGGCTGCTGCCGCGCCCGCCCCGCCGGTTGCGGCGACGCCGCCCGACGTGCCTTGTGCACCTGCACCGCCGTTGCCGGCTGCGCCGTTGGCGTTACCGGTGTTGGAGGCGACGTTGCCGATGCCCGACACGTTGTTGCCCGACACGGAACCCGACAGGTTCGAGGTCGCGTTGGCGGTCGAGGTGTTGTAGGCGTTCGACAGGTTCGAGGTCGCGTTGCCGGTGTTCGAGGCAGCTGCGCCGACGCCGGAAGCGCGGTTCGAACCGTTCTTGCCGGTGCTGTTGTCGCTGTTGTCGCTGTTGTCCGAATTGTCGGTCGTGCGCATGTCGCGGTTGTCGTTGTTCGAATTACGCATGCTCTGGTCGCGCGAGTCGCTCGTGTTGTTCGAGTTGTTCACGCTACGGTTGCTGTTGTCGTTGTTCGAATTACGGGTGCTCATGTCGCGATTGTCGTTGCCGGAATCGCGGTTGGTGGTGTTGGTGGTGGTGTTGGTGCGGGTGTTGGTGCGGGTGGTGCTGTTGTCGTTGTTCGACGAGTTCATGCTGTTGTTGCTGCGGTCGCTGCTGTCGGTGTTGGTCGTTGCAGTGTTGCCGCTGTTGTTGGTGCTGCGATTGCTGCCGTCGGTGTTGGTGGTAGTGTTGGTGCGCGTGTTGGTACGGGTAGTGCTGTTGTCGTTGTTCGACGAGTTCATGCTGCTGTTGCTGCGGTCGCTGCTGTCGGTGTTCGTGTTGGTGTTCGTGTTCGTGTTGGTACGGGTGGTGCTGTTGTCGTTGTTCGACGAGTTCATGCTGCTGTTGCTGCGGTCGCTGCTGTCGGTGTTCGTCGTGGTGTTGGTGCGGGTGGTGCTGTTGTCGTTGTTCGACGAGTTCATGCTGCTGTTGCTACGGTCGCTGCTGTCGGTGCTGGTGTTGGTGACAGTGCTCGTGTTGCCCGACGAATTCGTGCTGCTGTTGCTGCGGTCGCTGCTGTCGGTGTTGGTGGTGGTGTTGGTATCGGTTGCAGTACGAGTCGTGGTGACGGTGCTACCGCCACGGGCCACTACGGAATCATCGGCCTGTGCGCTCAGCGAGAAAGCGAGCGTAATAGCGGTTACGAGCAAAGTCTTGTTCATTCGATTTCCCCTCTGGGTCTGTTGGTTGGATAGATCGGCTGTAGCGCCGACTCTTTTGTCTATTGCACAACCAATGCCAGCTAAACGGTTGAGTTCGCTAAGTACTTGTTTTTGTTGACTTTGTCCGTCTCGTCCTACGGCTCCGTCAGCACTTCTCTGTCAGAATTTGCCGAATTTATCGACAAACTGTTCCAACTTTGGTACAGGTGTGTCTACTTGTGTCTGCCAACGTACCGTGGGAGCTGGACACAGTGTCACACCCTGTTACAGGTGTTAAGGCCTCAAGGTCGCATGCCGTGTTTGCTCAGAAGGCGGTACATCGTGGTACGCGATACACCCAGGTCGCGTGCGGCGCGGCTAACGTTCTGGCCGCTGCGGTCGAGGCAGTCCCGCAGTGCAGTGCGCTCCGTGCGGTCACGCGCGTCGTCCAGCGCAGCGGGCATCAACGCCGAAATCCCGCGTGTCAGTCCAAGGTCGTCGGGCGTGATCAGGCGGGCGTCCGACATCACCAGGGCACGGCGCACCCGGTTGATCAGTTCACGCACATTGCCGGGCCAGTCGTGATCCAGGATGGCCGCGATCGCGCGATCCGAGAAGCCCTGCAGGCGCGGCGACTTCTCGGCCGCGTACACGTGGAAGAAGTGCTCGGCCAGCGCCACGATGTCTTCGCGGCGGTCGCGCAGCGGCGGCACCGTCACCGGCAGCACCGCCAGTCGGTAGTACAGGTCTTCGCGGAAGTCGCCCTTGGCCACGGCCTGCTGCAGCTGCACGTGGGAGGCGGCGATCACCCGTACGTCGACCCGGATCTGCCGCGTGCTGCCCAGCCGGCAGATGGTCTTCTCCTGCAGGAAGCGCAGCAGGTTGGCCTGCATGTCCTTCGGCAGGTCGCCGATCTCGTCGAGGAACAGAGTGCCGCCGTCGGCGGATTCGATCAGGCCAGCCTTGCCGCGTGTCGCGCCGGTAAAGGCGCCGCGTTCGTAGCCGAACAGCTCGGAGTGGATCAGGGTAGGGGAAATGGCGCCGCAGTTAATTGGCACAAAGGGCCCGGTGGAACGCTCTGACTCCGCATGGATGGCCTGGGCTGTCAGCTCCTTGCCGCTGCCGCTCTCACCCCAGATGAGCACCGGCGCCCCCACCTTGGCGACACGGTCGATCTGCGCGCGCAGGCGCACGATCGCATCGCAATGCCCGATCAGCGGCGAGTCCTGATGGCCGTGATCGATTAGCTGCTGGCGGCGGCGCTTGAGCATCGCCCAGCCGTGGGCGTGGCCGAGCGTGTGCGACAAACGCACCGGGTCCACCGGCGCCGTGTGATAGTCACAAAGGTGTTCGACGACGAGATCGCGATAGGGCGTCGACTCGAGGTCACGGTGATTGAAGACGCCAACCCATTGCATATTGCTGTGGCGGCGCAAGAAGGTGTCGATGTCGCTGGGGCGCTGCTGGTTTCGGTCGTGCACCAGAAGGCCTACCAGGTAATGATTATTGCGTAGTTCCCGCCCAGCTTCGGCGAGACTGGTCACGCTGCATATTTCCCAATCCGGCATTGTCTCGCGCAACAGCGCGTCGGTATCGACATGCTCGGAACAAATGCACAGCAAGCGCTTATGTGGCATCTATCCTCCATGTAAAGCAGTCTGCCGGTCCCGTGCCACGGCTGACAACTATGAAGACCGGCGCAACATTCGGTGTAAATTGTAACTATTTGTAGGACAACACGCCGTTCAATAGCCTGTAGGAAATGAACATTCGTCAATTAGCGTTTATGCAATATTATGCCCTGCGTTACTGAACCGTGGCGGACGATACAAACTACGTGGACAGAGGGAGAAAGCACGGATGAACCCGGCCGGAAGCTCATCCGTATGTGCCTGGAAGTTACAGGTGAGCATCGGCCGGCCCGGCCGTGAGAGGGCGGCAGGCGCGAATACGTGTGATGAATTAGATACTGAACGGCTGCATCGGGCAGCCTGGCGGGCGCCGGCTCTCACCGGCGCCCGGGAATGGCTCAGGCGCGCGGACGCGTCTTGTGGAAGACCAGCGGGCTGTACGGAATGGCCGAGGGCGGCGGCGAATTCAGGATGTGCGGCTTCATCGCGCCGATGATGTGCATCTCGCAGGGCTTGCAGTCGAACTTCAGGGTATAGCGCTCGTCGCCGCTGACCAGGGTCATCGGTTCGGCGCGGACCTGGCCCTGCACGCCCTGCACACCCTTGGCCTGCTTCGGACACAGGTTGAAGGAGAAGCGTAGGCAGTGCTTGGTGATCATCAGCGAGACCTCGCCCGGCTCCTCGTGCGCCTCGTAAGCCGCAGCGATCAGCTGCACGCCGTGCTTGTGATAAAAGGCGCGCGCCTTTTCGTTGTAGACGTTGGCCAGGTAGCTCAGCTGGGCTTCCGGGTACGCAGCCGGCGGTTCGGCGGCCTGGGCACGCTCCGGACGCTCCCAGCTTGCAAGGCGCGCGGCTTCGTGGGCGGCAACGGCGTCGCGGCGCAGGCCGTTGATGGCGCTGGATGGCACGAACCAGGGCTGCGACAACGCCAGCTCGATGCTGCGCGCCTCGAACATGGTGTTGCCGAGTTTGCCCAGGCTGGTGCGCAGGCCCGCCTCGGCCTGTTCGGCCTGCTGGGCCGGCTGCAGGGCCAGCGCGGCATCCGCGTGGCTGACGATGCCGTCTTCGTCGGTGATCGTTAGGCGCAGGGCATGCCCTGCGCGGCCGCCTTCGATTTCCGACAGTTGCAGGTGCACCGCGACCCGGCGCTCCGACGATTTCTTGGTCAACGCCGATTCCCACTGGTGGTCGCGGTTGCGGCTCAGCGCCGTGCCGACCTTCAGGCCGGCCAGGCTGGACACCGGCTCGTTCGGGAACACGCGCCAGCGCTGGCCCTCGGCATCCTCGCCGAGCTTTTGCACCGTATTGGCCTGGATACCGACGGTTTCGCGCTTGTGCATGTAGTTCAGGCCGTCGCCGTTAGCCATCGCCGCGTTGGTGAGCAGGTCGAAATTGTCGCCACCGATGCGCGTCACGGTGCCCAGTTCCACGCCCACGTACTTGGGCGAATCGAAGGCGCCGATGGTCTCCTTGCGGCCGGTGGCGAAATAATCGGTGTGGCCGCGGTGAAAGTTCTTATCGACGTCCGGCGTGAACAGGATATCCGTGCGGCCGCTGGAGGCAGCCGCCAGTTCCGGGCGGCGCTCGAGGATCTCGTCCAGCAGCAGGCGGTAGTGGGCGGTGATGTTCTTCACATAGCCCATGTCCTTGTAGCGGCCCTCGATCTTGAAGGAGCGGATGCCGGCATCGACCAGCGCTTCGAGGTTGCGGCTCTGGTCGTTGTCCTTCATCGACAGCAGGTGCTTTTCGAAGGCGACCACGCGGCCCTGGCCGTCGGACAAGGTGTAGGGCAGGCGGCATGCCTGCGAGCAGTCGCCGCGGTTGGCGCTGCGGCCGTTGTCGGCATGCGAGATGTAGCACTGGCCGGAGAAGGCCACGCACAGGGCGCCGTGGATGAAGTATTCCAGCGGCGTCTCGACCTGGGCGCGGATCGCCTTGATCTGCTCGATGGTCAGTTCGCGCGCCAGCACCAGCTGCGAGAAGCCGACCTGCGACAGGAACTTGGCCTTCTCGACGGTGCGGATGTCGCACTGGGTCGAGGCGTGCATCTGGATCGGCGGCAGGTCCATTTCCAGCAGGCCCATGTCCTGGATGATCAGCGCGTCGACGCCGGCGTTGTACAGGTCCCAGATCTGCCGGCGCGCGGTTTCCAGCTCGGCATCGTGCATGATCGTGTTCATGGTCACGAAGATGCGCGAACGGTAGCGGTGCGCGAACTCGACCAGCGCCGCGATGTCTTCCAGCGGATTGCTGGCGTTGTGGCGGGCGCCGAAGGCCGGGCCGCCGATGTACACCGCGTCGGCGCCGTGCAGGATGGCTTCGCGGCCGATCTCGGCGGTTTTGGCGGGGGACAGCAGTTCGAGCTGGTGGGCGAGCAGTGACATGGCGGCCTTTGTGCGGTGCGGATGGTGCGAAAGGCGGAAATTATAGTCGGATCAAGGGTTTATGTCACTTCACCTGGGAAGGCGCGCAGTCGCTCGTGACAATCTTTGACTTTTGCCTTTTGGTAAAAATGCTATCCTGAAACGCCTCGGGCTGATGTTTCCAAAACGCAGTACACTTCCGTTCCCATATCGCCCTCGTCCAAAGTGAAAATCCCCAACCTACTCAAGTCAGGCCTGTTATTTTGTTCGAGCGCGGCAGGTATCGCCCTTGCCCTCAAAGCCTGCCTGGAGATATCGGATCATCGCTGGCCCGCAGGGCTCGGGCATGCAGGATGGTCGATTTATCTGGTCTTGCTGCCTTTTTTGAACTATTCAGCGTTCAAGGCAGTGGCCGTGCGTCGGCTATCGATCGAAGACGCGACGAACCCGAAATTGCAGCTCTTACCGGGAAATCTTGGATTTGTCGGGCTGTTAGGCCTGATACTGGTGATCGCAGGCGATATCGCCGGTGCACTCGGGTGATGTCCTAATGCGTCGCATACCTTCCAGACGAATGGAGAAACGCCAGCATCAGGTTCGCGCCTTGCCGCTCGGATTGGCCGCGATTGTATCCGCCGCTGCGCTCGTCTATTTCGTGTACGCCGCATCGGCTCTGGCACTGGCGCTTGCCGCCGGCGCGTTTTCATTGCTCTGGCTCTGGTCTGCGTACGCAAACCGGCGCGAAACACGCCGCCTCCAGGCGCTTGCGGACGCCCGCGCAGGCGAAACGCTCTGTCACTTCGCCCGTAGTTTCGATACCAGGAACACGGACACCTGGGTCATCCGCGCAGTTCACCAGGAGTTGCAGCTGCTACTCGCGCCATGTGTCGCGTTTCCCATTCGCGCGTCCGATGTCGTGCTGGATGAGCTCGGTATCGACGGCGACGATCTGGAGGACCTGATCGTGGACGTCGCCGAACGGACAGGCCGCTCATTGGACCGGGCCGAACACAATCCGTTTTTCGGCAAGGTTCGTACGGTTCGCGACCTGGTGTCCTTCGTGGACGCGCAAGCGCCGGTGTGAGGAAGTCAGCGTTTATCTTTCCCGCCAGCCCCGATCTCGCGCCAGTCGCTCTCGTTCAGCGCCACATCGAACTTCTTCGCCGCAGCCTGGATGCGTTTCCAGGCCTCGTCCCGCTCCGCGTCCGTCACGTCCTTGATCCGACTGAATCTGGCAACTGCATTGCGGACGTGTGTCGCATCCTCCAGCGGCTCTTTGCGTTGCTTGGGAAAGGCGAATTGCCGGCCCGTCAGTTCGTCCCGGTCTTCCTGGTCCAGTTTGCTCATGAGATATCCTTGGGTAGTGTCAAAGCCGCAGGATGTTCGCGCCGATACGCGGATCTTCGCGCCGCTGCAGCCGGGTATCGTGCACCGTGATCGTGACTTCGAGCGAGCCGCGGCCGACCGTCAGCGCCAGCAGATGGCCGCCGACCACGCCGAAATCTTTGCCGCAGCCCACGCCATGCGCGTGCACCGATGGCTTGCCGTCTTTCCACGCCAAAGTGCCGTTAATGCCGGTCATTTCACGCTCTGCGTAGCGCGACGGATGATATTCGCGCCTTTCGAAGTCGAAAAAACCGAACGTGACCTCGCCGGCAAAGCCAAAGCCCGTGAAGCTGGCGCTGGGAATATTGCGGTGATGGGCCAGCGCTTCCAGCTCGGCAAACAAATCGTCGCCCTCGGTCAGCACCATCAGCCAGCCGGTCGGCGTCGGGATCGCTTTCGGTGCGTCAGGCGGCATTGGATTTCAGTTTCTCCTGCTTGTGTTCCTTGTACATGAACAGTGCCGCCGCCATCGACGCCAGCAATAACACGACGCTGGCCGCATCGACACCGACCTGCACGTTCACATTGACCCTTACGTCTTTCATGCTTGCTCCCGTGAAGATGATTGCGCCGCCTCGATCCGCACCGCAATCGACTTCGCCGCCGGCACATAGCTGTCTTTCGCGTAATGCCACAGCGGAAGCAGCGGATTGCACTCGGGGTAGTAACCGGCGATGCAGCCCGGCGGCACCGGATACTCCATCACCTTCAAGCCATCCACCCGGCGCTCGACGCCGTCATCGGTCGCTGTGAGTGCAGACACGCGAGCGCCGTCCTCCAGTCCGCGCGCCTCCATGTCCGCCTTCGACATGAAGACCACCATGCGATCGCCGGTCACGCCGCGGAAGCGGTCGTCCAGGCTGTAGATCGTGGTGTTGAACTGGCCGTCGCTGCGCACCGTGAACAGGCGCAGCGTGCCTTCACGGTCCGGCAGGTCGGGATCGACGCTCAGGCTGTCCGGCACCGTGAAGTTGGCCTTGCCGGTCGGCGTCTTCCATTCGCGATGGGCTGCGGCGACCGGCTTGCGGAAGCCGCCCGGGGTCCACATCCGCTCGTTGAAGTCGTGGAAGATCTCCGGGTACGTTTCGGCGATGGCGTCGCGCACCTTGCTGTAATCCGCGACCCAGGCATCCCAGTCGACCTTCGGATTCGGCGCCAGCGTGGCCTTGGCCAGGCCGGCGACGATGGCCGGTTCCGACAGCAGTGTCGACGCCGCCGGCTCGGTATAGCCCTTCGAGCCGTGCATGCAGCCGGTCGAATCCTCGATCGATACCGCCTGCTCATTGCCGCCCTGGCGGTCGATCTCGATCCGGCCGAGGCAGGGCAGGATGTAAGCGGCCTGGCCGTGCACCAGGTGGCTGCGGTTCAGCTTGGTCGAGATCTGCACCGTCAGGGGCAGGCTGCGCCATGGTTGTTCCATCAGGCCGTGCTCGGGCACCGCGCGCACCAGGTTGCCGCCCAGGCTGACCATGGCCTTGATCTTGCCGTCGCGGATGCCTTCGCAGGCCTCGACCGTATTCAGGCCTTTTTCGCGCGGCGGTTCGAAGCCGTACAGTTCCTTCAGCTTGTCGAGCGGCGCCAGCTCCGGCTTTTCCGTGATGCCGACCGTGCGCTGGCCCTGGACGTTCGAGTGCCCGCGCACCGGGCAGATGCCGGCGCCCGGCTTGCCGATGTTGCCACGCATGAGCAGCAGGTTGACCAGCATCTGGATGTTCTGCACGCCGTTGCGGTGCTGGGTCAGGCCCATGCCGAAGACGCCGATGACCGCATTCGAAGCCATGTAGACGCGCGCAGCATCGCGGATGTCGGCGCGGTCCAGGCCGGCCTCCTGCTCGATCTCGCTCCAGGTTGTCGCACGCAGCTTCTCGGCGAGGGGCGCAAAGCCATGGGTGTGCTCGGCGATGAAAGCGCGGTCGAGCGCCGGCGGATCACCGCGTTTCTCGGCCGCGTCGTCTTCCTCGAGCACCGCCTTGCACAGCCCCATCAGCGCAGCCGTGTCGCCGCCCGCCTTGAGCTGGTGGTACTGGGTGCTGATCGGCGTTTCCGAGCCGGTCAGCATCTCCACCGGCGATTGCGGGTTGGTGAAGCTGACCAGGCCGCGTTCGCGCAGCGGATTGAAGGTGATGATGGGCACGCCGCGCTTGCGGGCTTCCTGCAGCTGGTGCAGCATGCGCGGGCTGTTCACGCCCACGTTCTGGCCGAAGAACAGGATGCAGTCGGTCTTTTCGCAATCGTCGAGGACCACGGTGCCGATCGGCACGCCAATGCTCTTGGGAAGCGCAACCGAAGTGCTTTCGTGGCACATGTTCGAGCTGTCCGGCAGGTTGTTGTTGCCGTACATGCGCGCGAACAGCTGGTACATGTAGGAGGTTTCGAGCGAGGCGCGGCCGGAACTGTAGAACACCACGCTCTTCGGGTCGAACTGGCGCAATTGCGCGCCGATTTCGCTGAAGGCCTGGTCCCAGGCGATCTCGAGATAGCGGTCCGACGCAGCGTCGTAGCGCAGCGGCACGGTGATGCGGCCGGCCGCTTCCAGGTCGTGATCGTGCCAGCGCTCCAGTTCGCGCACCGTGTGGCTCTCGAAGAAGCCGGCGTCGATGCGCTTGCTGGTGACTTCCCAGGCGGTGGCCTTGGCGCCGCTCTCGCAGAATTCGGCCGGGTGCGGGTGCGCGGGCTTGGCCCAGGCGCAGCTCACGCAGGCGAAACCGTCCGGCTTGTTTTGCTTGAGGAGCAGGGCGGCGCGCTGCGGCGGCACCTTCTCCTCGAGCAGGATGTGGCTGACTTCCTTCAGCGATCCCCAGCCGCCTGCCGGGGTGTTGGGTTCATGGCCTTTGCTTTCCTTGTCCATAGCTGTCCGCCGTCCTCAGTCGTGTCGCCCGCTGGGCGCGATAACGCCAGCGTGAACCCGGGCAAGGAGGCCGTCTGTTCGGAAGCGCACATGCGCGCTGGTTTCGGTGCGGTGCAGCACGGAAGGGTTGGCGCGCGCCTGTCAGGATTGACGTCCGATCAATTGAACAGGCCACGCCATGAACGCTCCCGCCGACCTCCGCCCGGTGCCCTACACCCCCGCCGTCGAAGTGCCCGAAGAACAGGAAACCGAGACGACTTTCGATCTGAAGGACACGATGCACGGCATCTCCGTCAAGACTTTCGAGGATTCCGGCCATGCCATCCGCAGCGTGCACGCCAAGACCCATGGTTTGCTGGTCGGCGAGCTGACGGTGCTGGAGGGGCTGGCCCCAAGCTATGCCCAGGGCCTGTTCGCCAAGGCCGGCAGCTACCCGGTGGTGATGCGCCTGTCGACCACGCCCGGCGACATCCTCAGCGACGACGTCTCGACGCCGCGCGGCATGGCGATCAAGGTCATCGGCGTGCCGGGCGAACGCGTCGACGGCAGCGAAGGCGACACCACCCAGGACTTCGTGCTGGTCAACGGGCCCGTGTTCTCGGCGCCGAACGCGAAGAAATTCGCCGGCAGCGCGAAACTGCTGGCGTCGACCACCGACAAGGCGCCGAACCTGAAGCGCCTGTTCTCGGCCGTGGCGCGCGGCGCCGAAAAGGCGGTCGAAGCCGTCGGCGGCGAGAGCGTGACCCTGAAGTCGCTGGGCGGCCACCCGGAAACCAACCCGCTGGGCGAAACCTATTTCAGCCAGGTGCCGATCCTGTACGGCGACTACATGGCCAAGGTGTCGGTGGCGCCGGTCTCGCCTTCGCTGACCGCGCTGAAAGATGCGCCGGTCGACCTGAAGGGCAAGCCGGATGGCCTGCGCGACGCAGTGGTCGACTATTTTTCGGGTTCGGAAGGCGAATGGGAGCTGCGCATCCAGCTGTGCACCGACCTGGAGAAGATGCCGATCGAGGACGCCTCGGTCGAGTGGCCCCAGGAGCTGAGTCCTTACGTGGCGGTGGCGCGCCTGAAGGTCGCGCAGCAGCCGGCATGGAGCGAGGAGCGCGCGAAGCGCATCGACGAGGGCATGCAGTTCAACCCCTGGCATGCGCTGGCCGCGCACCGGCCGCTTGGTTCCGTCATGCGGGTCCGCAAGGCGGTGTATGCGATGTCGAAACGCTTCCGCGCCGAACGCAACGGCGTCGAGATCGCCGAACCGCGCGAACTGGATATCTGATCAGCCAGTTACCAGCGCCAGCAGTTCGCCGCGGTCATCGGCGCGCTGGCACTGGGCGGTGGTGCGGTCCCATAGCAGGAACATGCCGTAGGCCCAGTTGTTCACCAGCTCGCGCTCGGATGCCGGCTTGGCGTCCGCACCGTCGAGCAGGCGCAGGATTTCGGTGCGGGTGAGGCCGGTCAGATGCTCGTAGTTCCAGTCGTCCTTCGGCATCATCTTCTGGCGCGCCCGGTAGCGGCGGGCGCGCTCGGCGTCGCTCAGCTTGTCGGCCTTGGGCGGGCGGCCGCGCTTTTTGGCGCTGGCCGCCGCCTCCAGGGCCAGTTCGATGGTGCGTTGGTCTTCCGGCTGTTTCATGGGCGTACGTGCTTGACAGGGACGCCACATTATTCGTGATGCGTTACGCTTAGGCAAGTCCGGATTGTGCGATTTCGTGACGCATCACGGATTTGTGACGCCGAGTCATAAATCGCTCAGCGCGGCGCGATAGCCCCACGGTACAAGGCATCGGTAATCCGCTCCTGAAAACGCGCTTCCGATGAGAACTTGCCGGGCTGCTTATCCGGATCGGCGCCGACGCCAGTGCTCACGTAAATCATGCCGTTGTTTGTCAGCGGGTCGAACACGAACAGTGCATTCAGACCCCAGGACCAGCCCAGGTGGCCGACGCCCGTGAAGCCGCCGCCTTCCACCAAGCGGTCGCCGCTCGCGCGTCCATCGTGGACGATGCTGGTGTCCGTGAAATGCTGGTTGCCCAGGCCCCAGGCGTGGTACAGGCCGCGGTAACTGCCGCCATCGCCGTTGCCGCTGCCGTTCGCCCCTGCGGGATGCAGGGTCCACTGGCGGCCGAACATCGCGGCGATCGTCTGCGGCGCGAGGATCTGCTTGTCGCCATCGCGTCCACCGTGCATCAGCATCAGCATGATGCGGGCCAGGTCCGCGGTGGAGATGCGCAGGCTGCCCTGCGGGCCGAAGACGGTGCCGTTGGCGCCTGGCCTGTAGCCGGCGAGGCCGGGCGGCGCGGCCGGCGCTTCGTGGTCGAAATCGTCGGCCTGGGCGATCCACGGGCCTTGCGGGTCCCAGGTTTCGTTGCCGTCCTTTTCGCGCTTGCGGTAGAGGGTGGCGACGTCGCCGACGCGCGCCGGCGCGAAATTGTCGAGGTAGAAGCCGGCCTTCAAATCCATCGGATCGAAAACCAGGCGCCGCATCAGGCGGTCGAAGCGCTCGCCGGTGGCGGCCTCCATCACCGTCGCCAGCAGGCCCCAGTTGAAGTTCACGTATTCGAACCAGGCGCCGGGGGCATGGCCGGCATCCCACATGGCGCCCTTGTCGTATCGAGAGCCGCCCGGCAGCAGGACTTCCTTCAGGTCGACGCTTGGTGCGAACTTGAAGCCGCCCTCGTCGCGGAGCGAAGAGGTGTGCGTGAGCAGCATGCGCAGCGTGATCGGGCTGTCCGGGAAATGCGGATTGCGCACTGCGTAATCCAGATAGCCGCCGATGTCGGCGTCCAGCGAAAGCTTGCCTTGCTCGACCAGTTTCATGGCGCCGAGCGCGGTCACGAACTTCGAGACCGAGGCGACGCGGAACAGCGTGTTGTCGTCGATGGGTCGGACCGGCCGGCCTTCGCTGGCCAGGCGTTTGGCGCCGAAGTGGCGGCGATAGACGATGTCGCCATGGCGGATCGCGACCACCGACAGGCCGGGCAGCGGCATGGCGGGATCGTCGACGATGGTTTGCAGCCGGCGGGTGAGCGCCGCCGCTTGCGCATCGGGCAGGGGCGCTGCGCTGGCGTGAAGGGTAAGGGCAGCTGCGGCAAGCATGGCGGCGATTTTAATGTGATGCATCACCTTAGTTAGGAAGTTAGTCAGGAATCCAGCGGAATGACTTCATCGCCGGCTGCCGGCGCGCATTCGGCCCCGATCGGCTCCCAACCGCGATGCACGACGATGCGGCGCGTATCGTGGCAGAGCTCCACGCGGCGCGCCTGCGGCGAGCGGCGGTGCGCGAAATCCTCGATGGAAGCCGGCACGCTGACGCGCAGACTCAGCGCATACAAATCCTCGACCGGGTGGTCGTCGACGTGCACCAGCGGCACGAACTGGCCGGCGAACATCAGCCAGCGCGACTTCACTTTCACCGGGCCCGCGCTGTAGCCCTGCGTGCGCAGCCAGTCCTGGGCCTGTTCGCGCGGCTTGTCCCGGCCGGTCATGCCGCCCCAGGCGCTGGCCAGCATCTCGGCCACCCACTGGTTGCAGTTCTGGTAACGGGTGCCGAAGGCGTAGGCGTTGGCGCTGTAGCGTCCTGCCAGCAGGGCCAGCGCCAGCGCCTTGTCGCGCGCGGCCTGTTCCAGCTGCGCGGCCTTGTCCTCGTCGAGGAAGACCAGCGAGACGTGACCCTTGCCCGGCGCGTCGGCGCCCAGCGCGAAACCGGCCACACCCTGGTCGAAGATCCGCGGGCGCGATTCATCGCAGGCGTAGTACAGCTGGCGCACGGTCCAGGCGCTGCCTTCATCCTTGAGAGCGATGCCGGCGTGCGAATACAGCAGATCGAAGCGGCTCAGGTCCAGGCCTGCCCGCGAAATCAGGGCGACGCTGCCGCCCGAGGCCTCGAGTTCGCGCTTGACCGTGCCGGCAAAGCGCAGCACGCGGTCCTGTTCGGCGGCGCTGACTTCCTTGCCGCGTTCGCAGAATACCGGCATGCCGGCCGAAGCGGCGGCGCTCGCCGTCAGCCCGATCGCGGCGAACAGCAAGGCCGCGAGCCGGGACGGCATCAGATCGTGACCTGGCGCGAACCCAGTTCGCGGTACCAGTCGTCCTGCAGCGCCAGGAAGAAGGGCTGCGTCGTATCGGCGTAGGCGAATTCGTAGCCGTACACGCGTTCGTTCACATGGACCACGGCGCCGCTGTCGATGGCACGTGCGGCCAGCGCGCGGTTGGGCACGTCGAGCGTGAATTCCTGGGCCGACGTGCCGGCTACCGGGCGCAGGGTCAGTCGCGTGGTGTTGGCCTTGGCCGGCGCCTGGGCGACGTCGATCACCTTGTAGTCGCCCGCCGCGACGCGCTTGTCGCGGTTCGAGCTGTTGCTGGAGCCGCCGAGCGAGTCGGAGATGCTGCCCGACGAGGCCGAGCCGGCGCTGGAGGCGGAAGACGCCACGCTATCGGCGTGGGCGGGGATGGCGCAGGCGGCGGCGAGAAGGGCGGCGGCCGATGCGCGGCGAACGATAGAGATAGTCATGAGGTTTTCCTGGTAGAGCTCAACGACGCTATGGTACATGCCGGGAGCCGGGCTGCACAGGATTCGCTGAATTCGGCTTCAGCCGGATGGCAGGCAGTCTCTTTTCAGCCAGAACTTTCGATATACTGTCGAGCTCCACAGTGCTCGGCTGTATTTACAGTGAAGGATATCGATTGGGTGCCAGTCTCTCATCGGAAGAAGATCTGAAGCGTGCTTGCCTTTCGACGGAGGAGCGCCGCAGGGAAAGTCCAAAGCATCAACAGTGGCTGGACAATCTCGGCGCTCATCTGACAATGGTGCGGGACGCATCGCACGAGGAATTTACCTCCACCGCTTTTCAACGCAAATTGTGGAACAGTGAAGCGGTATCCGGTGTTGGATGGGGTGGCGCGATCAATGTCGATAAAGTGATCGCGGATCCCAAAGTGACCGAGCGTCTGTGGGCGCTGCGAAACGATCCCTTGCCGCCGCCGGGCTATGAGCGTACGCGCTATTTGGAGCATGCGTTCAAGGTGTTGGTTGCCCTGGTTGCGCCGCATGTCAAGAAAATACCGCGCCTGAAGCTGTTCAACGTGTTCGCGGCGCTGCACCCCGGCGAGTTCGTCACGATTTCGTTTGCCAAGGCCTTGCGCTCGCTGGCCAGCGAAATGGGTTTGCCCGCTTCCGGAAAAATCCACCCGATCGAAATCCACCGCGCCGTGCTGGATCGCCTGCAAGAGGTGCTCGGCCCGGTGGCGCCGCCGCCAGCGCGCGAGGGACTCGAGCGCATGACTCTGGCATGGCTCCTGCACAGTCGCGTCGAGGATCATGGGCTCCTGGAGATTCTCGAAACGATGATGCCCGGCGGGTCCGAAAAACTGGTCCCGCTTCCTGCCGCCCGGCGCCGTCGCGGCATGCTGGCCATCGCCGGTTCCTTTGCAACCGTGCGCGGGATCGTGGAATTTGCGAAAGATGGGTGTATGCGGGAGGACCTGCGCGAGCACATCCGCTCCATCAACCCCAGGCTATCCCAGGCCGCCGTCAACACCAACATCAACGCGATGATCGGTGAATGGGGCGTTTTGCAGGCGGACGGCAACCAGTTGAAGCTGACCCCGCGAGGAGAATCGCTGCTCGAGAGCGGGGATCCGGAAGACGTGTCGGACTGGCTGCTCACACGGATACTCGGCTTCGACCATCTTCTTTACGCGCTCAGGGACAAAGCGCTCGGTCGCGCCGACTTGCGCGAGGTCTTGAAGCGCGCCAATCCGGGCTGGCATTCGAACTTCACGCCGGATGCCATGATCGACTGGCAGCGCGACATGGATCTGATCCGGCGCGAGGGTGGACTCTTTACCCTCACCGAAGAAGGTCGCAGCTGGGCCAGCCGGATTCACTGGGAACCGGAAGCGCTGTCGTCGTCCGAGGAGGAAGAGACCGTTGGGCCGCCGCTGGCGCAACCGAATGTCGGACTCCAGCGGCCCGGCCTGATCACAATGTTGTCCGCCTTTCCTCCCAACGCAGTTTTCTCTGCCAAACTCGTCGCCAAACTCGATGCCAGTCTGTGGAGCAATCCCCGCCGCCACTTTGCCGTGCTGGCTGGCTTGAGCGGTTCGGGCAAGACACTGCTTGCGTGCAGCTACGCGCGTGCGCTCTGGCACGATCAGGATGAAACGCGGCAATGCCTTTATACGCTGCCGGTCCAGCCGGGATGGCACGATCCGGCCGCCGTGTTCGGCTATGTGAACCCTCTGAACGGCGATAATTATGTTCGCACGGGGTTTCTGGATTTTCTGCTCCGCGCGGCGCTAGACCCCAGCCGCCCGTATACCGTCGTGCTCGACGAGATGAACCTGTCGCACCCGGAGCAGTATCTTGCTCCGCTGCTCTCGGCAATGGAAACGGGCGACGAGATTGAATTGCATACGTTTGACGAAGACATCGGTGGGGTCCCGCCGCGTCTGGCCTATCCCGCCAATCTGGTCGTCATCGGCACCGTCAACATGGACGAGACCACCCACGGCCTGAGCGACAAGATTCTCGATCGGGCCGCCGTGCTCGAGTTCTGGGACGTGGATGTCGATGCCTTTCCCGGCTGGCGCACGACCCGGCTGCCCGCCGAAGCCGCGGCTGCAGTACGTGCAGTACTGTCGGCTCTGTACCATGCGCTGCGCCCCGTACGCCTGCATTTCGGCTGGCGTACCATCGGTGACATCGTCGGCTTCGTCGAGGTGGCGGTGGACGCAGGCGTGCTCGATGCCGTCGACAGTCTCGACCAGGCTGTTTTCGCCAAAATCCTTCCCAAGCTGAGGGGCGAAGATACGAAACGCTTGCGTGACGCCTTGGAGCTGGTTCATGGCGTGCTTATGAGGGCCGGGTTGATGGATTCGGCCGCCAAGGTGGCCGAGCTCAATGCCGATCTGCGCCACACGGGCAGCGCCCGATTCTGGCGATGAGCCGCGGCGTTTCCACATGCTTGCACTAAGTGTTGTCCAGGACGGCGGCGGCGACAGCGCGACGCCATTTGTCGCGCTGCCCCATCCCGCGGTCACGGGTGGATTCCGTGAAGCCGCCAGCTACAGCTTCACGCTCGAACACCCTGGCGCATGCTGCCTCATCGTGGACGATGTGGTTCTTGAAGTCCATGTCGAAGGAAGCCGTCACCATTGGTCGTGGGAACCCCGGTTTTTTGCCGGCACAGTCCTGGCGGAACTGGTCGATGAGCGCGGTGCGCAGCTGGCCAGCTATCGACTCGACGTCGCGCCCGCGCCGGACAAGCTGGGACAAGCGTTTTTCCAGCAGGTCGTCGAAGAATTGCGGCTTGCGGCGCCCGAGTGGCTGCTTGGTGCCGAATCGGCCCAGCAGGCGTTCGGTGAATCCGGCAGCACCATGAACGTCCATCTGGCTTTTGCCCGCCTGAAGCGCTTCGGCTTTGCCTATCTCGGGGCTTTGAAGCAGGTGAGGGCGCGGCCTCTTTCCGTGCTGCGGTCCGAACGGCGACTGGTCCCGGCCCACGGCGTTCGGAGGATCGACGCCCGGACCCTCCGGGCAGTTGTCCGAAGTCCTGCAGCAGCCACCGAGATTGCGCGCCAGCCTGGCCACGGCGCTAGCGCCGGCGCGCTCTACGATGTGCCGGTGTCGCACGAAGACCTGGATACGCCTGCTCACCGCATTTTATTGAGTGGAATGTTCGCAGTAATGCGGCGAATCCGGTGGGTACAGGAAGAGCTGGCGCGCGTCGATAGCAGGCGTCCGGATCTGGCCCGCACTGCGATGGCGCCGCGCCTGCCGGTCAGGACAAAGCTGCTGGGCGAACTTGAGGCCGGTCTACTTGCGATCAGCAGAAGTTCGCCGTTTTCAAAACTAAACCACAGGGAGACCACTGCTGCGGGCTTGAACGTCATCTCCAGTCATCCCGCTTATGCGCGCGCGTATCGGCTCGGTTGGCAGGCGCTGCGAGCGGGCATCGAAGGTGTCGATGCCGACGAGTTATTGTCCGTCAGTCCAACCTGGGAAATCTACGAGCGCTGGTGCTTCCTGCAAATCGTCGAGGCCGTGCAGACCCTGTATCCCGGCCTGGCATGGACCCGGAAAACGGGCAGCGCGCTCGACCGAGTGAGCGTCCTCGGCAAGAACGACGGCCTGACGATCCAGGTCCATTTGCAACTGGGGTTTGCCGCGGTCGACCAGCGGACAGAGGGCACGCCTTTCTACAGCATTTCAGCGAAGCGCCGACCTGACATCGTCGTTATCTGGCAGTCGCATTGCGCCGGGGGTATGCTGGTTTTCGACGCAAAATATCGTGTCGCGAGGAATTACGTTCTGGAAGCAATGGAGTCGGCGCACCTCTACAAGGACAGCCTGCGTTGGAACGGCATTCGTCCCGCATTCGCCATGTTGCTCGTGCCAGCCGGCGGCGGCGTTCCACGTCTCGAGGAGCCTGATTTTCATGCCGAGCACAAGGTTGGTGTAATAGCGCTGTCACCCGGGCTGGGGCGGGAAACCGTTGTCAGCTTTCTCAATAATGCCCTGGCGGGTTCGTAACGCAGCCTGCCGGGCCAAAGGCGATTCGCCAGTGCGCATCTACGCCACCGCGATGCCCAAGACAAGGCTGCCGGCCACCGCCCAGGCGAGGGCGGGCAGGGCGACCGCAGCCGTGCCGTGAATGAACGGGATGGTAATGAATTTTTCCTGGTAGAGGTCAAGGTCGCCACCGTCCATACAACAGGCAGGGCTGCACCGGCACGGATGTGCGATGACGATCCGGTATCTGGCGCGCCCGCAATATTTCCATGTGATATTGTAAATATTGGTCGATGACCCGGCTATACTGAATTGCTCACGGTAGAGCATCGCAGTGAAGACAAGCAGACCAATATTTCTACTAAGGAGACAAGCATGGCTGAGACTGATAGCGAAGTTCCAAGGGGGGGCTGGCCGGTTTTACGACATCGAAGGCAACGGCGAGATTGCTACCATCCTCATCAATGAATACCGTGAGCAGGCGGAAGCGGCGATACCTGACCAGCCGGTGCGACGTGAGGGGACTTTCAGGCCATGGGATGCTGTCCAGCGCGGCGCAATCGTCGCCGAAATCCAGCTGGCGCATGCCTACTATATGGATCCGCGGAATGCCGAGGGCACGCTCGAACAGCGACGTGCCTTGCTGGACAAGACCATCGAGGCAACTTTCAAAAAGTTCGTCGACGCGAGAAAGAGCGAGTATGCAACCATGCGTTGGCATTATCGCGGCATCGACTGGAACAAGCCTGAAGGTTCGAGCTGGAAGACCTTGACCTGCGAACCGGAGTTGCAATTCGTTCGTGAATCGCTTGTTCACACAGAAAACGGCGACTGGAAGGCCGGCCCAGTATGGGGAAGCAACGATACCCAGATGAGCTGGCGGACCGGCGGACACCGGCGCAGCGAGACGTTTGCCGAGTTGGACGCCGTGTATGCGAATATCCCCAAGAGAGTTCTCGACGAACTGAACAGCGCACGCGCGATTTTGCACGACCGGGGCATTCCAACAACGTGGGAAGGCTGAGCAGCCGGTAATCAGGCGGGGCCGGGTTACCGAAATGGCCGGATGACCGCCGTCGCCTGCGTGCGATAAGCAATGCAGGGCGGCGGTCAGGTCTGGCTCGGATCTCTGGGCAGTATTCCTTGACCTAAAGTGCGCATAATCTATATTATGTCAAATACGCTATCCGTAAAGCCGCCCGCAAGGGGCAGCACAGCTTACAGGATGCTCTTACCGTTCACCGAACGGATGATTTCATCGTGCCGCTCGTTATCGGACTTGTGCAGATAAGCTGCCGTGGTCGCAATGTTTTCATGCCCCGCCGTGTCCTGCAGCGTCTTCAATTGCACGCCATTGTTCGCGTGGTTGGTCAGCATGCTATGGCGCAGCCAGTGCGCCGAGGCCTGCCGCAATGTCGCCGCGGTGTCCTGGTCGCCTTTCGCGTCGGCTGCGCGCGCGGCGTCCGCGAACACTGCCTTGATCGCTTCCGCTGCCGCTTCGTCGGTGATGCGCGCCGGTTCGCGCGAACGGCTCGACAGGACCAGCGGTGTGCGGTCCGTACGGCTGGTCTGCGGCAGCAGCTCGAAGGCCTGGCGGTAGGATTGGAAGGCGTCGAGCATCTCCGGCGGCACCGGAAGGCGGCGCGGCTTGTTGCCTTTGCCGAGGACGTCCAGCCACCAGCGGCCGTTGCCCTCGGTGTAGATCGAGCCCATCGAGGCGCTGACGATCTCGTTTAGGCGGGCGCCGGTGTGCGCAAAGGCGATCAAAAGAAAACGGTCGCGCGCGCGGCGCCTGAAAGCCGCCGGCGTGTCGGCCGGGCGGCTGGAAACGGTTTCGAGCGCGAGCGCAATCGCGCCCTGGGTCAGGTAGCGCGTGATCCGGCTGGCGGACGGTGCTTTCACATTGCGCACCAGGGCACCGGGATTGCGGCGCAGATAGCCGGTCTGTTCGGCAAAGCCCATCAGACCCTTTACGGCGATCATGGCCTGGCGGCGGCTCGGGTCCGACAGCGGCCCGGTGAACGGCCGGTAGCGCGGATCGTTGCGCGGCCACTTGGTCTTCGAGATCCAGTCGGGCGGCGGATTCTTGAGGAATTCCTTGTAGTTGTTCAGGTCCGCGACGTTCAGCTGGGCCAGGGTCTTTTTGGCTTCTTCGCGGCACCAGGTCAGGAAGCGGAACAGCTCTTTCTGCGAGTTCTGGATCGATTTCGCGCTCAGCTCGCCATGGGCGATGAATTCCCGGGCCAGTTCGATGTCGGTGGTGGCCTCGGTGATGGCGTCATCGGCGAGGCGGTACATCTTGACGTGAATGCGCCCGCTCGGGCCGGTCGTGATCTCTTCCGGTGCTGACGGGCCCAGGTCGATTGGGGTAAAGTTCGGCATGGTTCGGCTGAAAAGGGCTGTGTTTATGTACAGTATATCACTTTGTCACGCTCGAGCTGGAACTCGACAATATATTTGGTAATGTCGAGTTAAGGATTTGGTCGGTAAACAAAGAACAGCTTGCAAAAATATTTCTGCCGCCGTGCCACGGCCCTTTTTCCGTCATAAAATTCGAGCACGCTGTCCCTACCGCCAACGACCTTTTCCGATCGCGCGATATGAACGCTTCCCACCTAGCTTCGAATCACCTTCTTTCCCCAGGCCGCGCGAACGACGTCGACTTATACCGGCGGATCGCCCGCGAACTGCCCCACGGTGCGGTGTTCGTGGTCGACCGCGAGATGCGCTACCTCGTCGCCCAGGGCGCCGAACTCGAAGCCGCCGGGTTTGCGCCCTCCCACTTCGAAGGCCGCACGGTGCGCGAGGCCGTGCCCTCCTCCTTGGCCGACCAGCGCGAAGCCGACTACCGTACCGTGCTCGACGGCGGCAGCTTCGAACGTGCGCACGAGGTCAATCAGCGCCACTACCGCTCCTACGGCATGCCGCTCAAGGACGACGACGGCCGGCCGCAGCTCGCCCTCGTCGTCTCCTACGACGTGACCGGTCAGGTGCTGGCCGAACGCCAGAAAGACAAGGCGATCGCGATTCTCGGCCATGAATTGCGCAACCCGCTGGCCACGCTGAACATGGGCGTCGACCTCCTCAAGCGTGCCGGCAGCGACAGCCCGCCACCCGGCGCGGTCGACCTGATGGAGCGCCAGGTCAAACAGATGACGCGCATGGTCGACGACCTGCTTGGCCTGGCTTTCCTTGCGCACGGCAGGATGGAGCTGCGCCGCGAGCCCTGCGACATCGGCGCCCTCGTCGACGAAGTGCTTGCGTCGGTGGCATCGGCGGCCGCCCACAAGCGGCAAAGCCTGCGCCATATGCGTCCTGCAGCGCCGCTGACGGTCGACGCCGACTACGGCAAGCTGACCCAGGTCCTGACCAACCTGCTCGGCAACGCCATCAAGTACACGCCCGAAGGCGGCGCCGCCACCGTGTCGTGCCGGGACCTGGGCGAGTCGGTCGCCGTCAGCATCGAAGACACCGGCATCGGCCTCGATCCGGAGGCGGCGGTGCGCCTGTTCGATCTGTTCAGCCGCGGCGTGCAGCATGGCGTCGCGGCCCCGGACGTGGAAGGCGGCCTCGGCATTGGCTTGTGGGTAGCGCGGCAGCTGGTCGAAGCGCATGGCGGACAGCTGGTGGCGTCCAGCCCGGGGCCCGGGGCCGGCAGCATCTTCACCCTGACCATACCGAAATCGGCCTAAGTTCGAGCCATGTTCCCGAACCGTGTTGGCGCTCCAGGCAGACGTACGGGACAATGCACCCGAGCGAACGGATCATCGAGGAGAACCCATGAGCATCACGGTCAACAACACCACCCCGGACACCACCCGCATCACCCTGGTCGGCGAACTGCAGGACGGCAGCTTCAAAGCCAAGGTCATGGCCGAAACCGACGTTCCCTACACGCCTTACTGGGAACATCAGGTCGAGCAGCGCATGATCTACATCCAGCCGGACCCGGAGCAGCTCAAGGCCATCGTCACCGCGCTGAACGAGCGCCGGCTGACGCTCGACCAGCTGCAGGATTTCGGCAGCGCCGGCGGCGGCACTTCCGAGATTCCGGTCTGAGTTTCGGCTCAGGATCGGCCTAGGGCGCCGCGGACACCGGCAGCTCCTCACGCCCGGCGAGGCGTGCGGTGGGGTGCGTCTCCCCTTCCCCGCTGTCGGCGATCCGCTCCCGCGCGAATTCCGCCACCGTCCCGATCGCCGAGCGCGCGCTGGCCAGCTGCGCGGCCTGCAGCTGGAACACGTGCCAACGCCGTTCGTGAATCTCGAGGCGGCAGGCGATGCCGCTGGCGGCGGCCCGTGCGGCCAGTTCCTGCGCATCGGACAGCAGGATCTCGTCGGTGCCGGCCTGGATCAGCAGCGGCGGCAGTCCCGCCAGGTCGGCCGCCAGCGGCGCGTGCTCGGGCGCATCCGGCGGACAGGCGTAGACGGCCAGCGCCTGGCGGATCCAGGCTGCGCGCAGCATCGGGTCCTGCGCCGCACGCGCCTCAACGTCCGGATGTGAAAGACTCAGGTCGGCCATCGGCGACAGCAGCGCTGCACCGGCCGGCAGCGAACGCTGATGGTATTTGAGGCGCAATAGCAGCGCCATCGCCAGCGAGCCGCCGGCCGAATCCCCGGCGACCACGATCCGGTCCGCCCGCAGGCCGCTCGCCAGCAGTGCGTCGTAACAGGCGACGGCATCGTCGAGCGCCGCCGGGTAAGGATGCTCGGGCACCAGCGGGTAGTCCGGCGTCCACACCGGCATGCCGGCGGCGCGCGCCAGCCGCGTACTCAGGCCGCGGTGGCTCCATGGCGAACCGAGGCAGAACGCGCCGCCGTGCAGATAGAGGATGGCGCCCGGCGCCGCCTCGGCGCTCGAGACGGCAGGCAGCGCCACTTCGGCCTGCACCCCGCCCAGCATGCGTTTCTCCCGCCGCACCCTGCGCGCGGCCGGCATCAGCCATCCGAGCAGATCGACGACTCGGCGCTGCGCCCGCAAACTGAGCGGCGGGCCGACCAGCGGACGGAACACGGCGCGCAGCAGCAGGCGGTTCTGGGCCGCGAGCAGGCTTTCCAGGCGCGATGGCGGCGGCGGCACCCTGGTTTCATACGGCGCCGCGCCGGGACGCGTGAACCGATAGGCGTGCATGCCGGCATGCTTGGCCAGCCAGCGGTAGCTCAAGCTGAAGCCCGGCCAGTTGACCGTATTGCGCCCCTGTTCGTCGAGGTACCAGCTGCGGCAGCCGACCCAGGCGCTCTTTGCCAGACGCGCCTGGACGGCCGTGTTGAAGGCGCGATGCGGCGTGGCCTGGACCTCGATGCAATCGGCGCCTGTACGCCGCAGCCCCTCCAGGGCCCGCAGCACGTGCGCAAACTGGCTCTCCAGCATGTAGACGATGGAATTGTGGCCGAGATTGGTGTTCGGCCCGTAGAGCATGAAGAAGTTCGGGAATCCCGGCACGCTCATGCCCAGATAGCTTGACGCGCCGGCCATCCAAGCGGTGTTCAGGTCGAAGCCGCCGCGGCCCGTGATCCGCATCGGCGCCAGGAAGCGTGTGGCGGCAAAGCCCGTACCGTAAACGATGACGTCGGCTTCGTGGATACGTCCATCCGCGGTTTGGATGCCGTCCGCGGTAACGCGGGCGATGCCATCCGTGACCAGCTCCACGTTCGGACGGCTGAAGGTGGCCAGGTAGTCGCTGGACAGCAGGATGCGCTTGCAGCCGATCGGATAATCCGGCGTCAATTTCGCGCGCAGCGCAGGATCGGACACCTGCCGGGCCAGCATGCGGCGAAACGGCATCCCTGCCGCCACCTTCAGCAGCCATTTCATGCGCGTAAAAGCCAGCGCGCGCGATTCGTACTGCACATAGATCATGCCGCGGTGCAGGCGCATGGTCCAGGGCATGGTCCTGAAGAGCGCCTTTTGCCAGGCCGGATAGGGTTTGTCGGGGCGCGGCATGATCCAGGCCGGCGAGCGCTGGAACACGCTCAGATGGCCCGCCTTCTCCGCGATGGCCGGCACGAACTGGGTCGCCGATGCGCCGGTGCCGATCACCGCGACGCGCTTGCCGGCCAGGTCGACGCCATGGTCCCAGCGCGCCGAGTGGAAAGCCGGACCGCGAAAGCTGGCCAGACCTTCGATCTGCGGCAGCGCTGGATTGCTCAACTGCCCGGTGGCGGTAACGAGCATGCGCGCGGCGAGTTCAAGACCGTCGCGCAGGCGCACCCGCCACAGGCCGGCCGCTTGATCGAAAGCGGCTTCCGCGACTTCCGCATTGCAGCGCAGGTGCCCGGCCAGCCCGTATTTGTCGGCACATCGGCGCAGGTAGGCGTGAATCTCGTCCTGGCTGGCGAAGCGGCGAGACCAGTCCGGATTCGGTTCGAAGGAAAACGAGTACAGGTGGGACGGCACGTCGCAGGCGGCGCCGGGATAGGTGTTGTCGCGCCAGACGCCGCCGACCTCCGGGCCACGTTCGAGGATCAAGAAGTTCTCGATGCCCGCACGCTTCAGCATGACCGCCATGCCGATGCCGCCGAACCCGCCGCCCACGATCAGGACTGCATGCTGCTGCGCTGCCAGGGGTGCTGTCACGTCTCCTCCGATGCGGATTGCCGCTTATTATTGGCAACATGCTACCGGGAGGGAGACATTTGCGCCAGCCTCCTACAGCCCGCCGCTGCGTGCACCGACAGTCGAGGCGAGGCAAGCCGCCGATAATCGCTCATCATGCCAAGGGAGGTACCATGAACGCGAACCAGAGCAATAGCGGAGATTCGGCGACGCTGGGCATCGGCGGCGCCACCAGCGGCGAAGCCGGCTCCACCCCGACCCACGAAACCATGGCCGAAACTGGCGGCAGCGGCGGCGAGGCGCTGACCAAGCCACGCGACGAAGAGGTGGCGGCATCGGGAGACAGCAACAAGGTCCAGGGCGACAAGCTGCAGCACTCGGTCGATGCTGCGACGGCGCCCGAAGGCGCCGGCACCGCGGCTACCGCGACCGCCCGCGGCGCCCAGGACACGCGCAGCCAGCAGGCCGGCATTGGCCAGACGGGCCTCGGTACGCCCGAGACCGGCGGCAACCAGTCGGAAGACGACCTGGCGCCGCCGAGCCAGCCTTGACTCAGGCGAACTGAATCAGGCGGCGCTGTCCATCGCCAGGCAGGCGTCGGCGCAGCGCCGGCAGGCTTGCGCGCAGGCCTGACAGTGGTCCATCTGGTGCTTGCCGCACTCGTCGGCGCAGGCCGTGCAAACCGCCGCGCACAGCCGGCACAGCTGCGCGGCGAACTCGCTGCCGCGCGCCATGTACGCCGCCGCCATCCGGCAGATGGCGGCGCAGTCCATGTCGAGCGCAATGCAGCGCGCCATCATCTTGACGTCGTCTTCCTGCAGGCAGGCCGTGGAGCAGTTGTCGCAGGCTGCCGCGCAGGCGTAGCAGGCCTCGATGCAAGCCTGGTATTCGGGGTGCTGAAATTCTGACATCGCTTCCTCCATCGCTGTGTGGGCGTTCAGCCTAGCACGCGATGGAGAAAGGATTCGTACGAATGGAATCTTACCTGGCGGCCTTCACGACTGCCCCGCCCTTCATCACGAAGTTCACGCGGGTCAGTTCCGCCGGGTCCTTGAGCGGATCGCCCGAAACGGCGATCAGGTCCGCATACTTGCCCGGCTGGACGGAGCCGATGCGGTCTTTCCAGCCCAGCAGGTCGGCGGCGTTGATGGTCGCGGCCTGGATCGCCTGCATCGGGCTCATGCCGTACTGGACCATGTAGCGGAACTGGCGTGCGTTGTCGCCGTGCGGGTAGACGCCGGCGTCGGTGCCGAAGGCCATCTTGACGCCGCCCTTGAAGGCCTTGCGGAAGTTGTCGCGCTGGAGCTGGCCGAGGGCGCGCTCCTTGTCCAGCGATTCCTGCAGCATGCCGGCCTTGGCGCCTTCCTGCAGGATGTAATCGTCGTTATAGATATCCATGACGAACCAGGTGCCCTTCTCGCGCGCCAGGCGGATGCCTTCGTCGTCGACCAGGCTCGCGTGCTCGACCGAATCGACGCCGGCCAGGATCGCATCGCGGATGCTGCTGGCGCCGTGGGCGTGGGCGGCCACGCGGCGGCCCAGCTTGTGCGCTTCGTCGACGATGGCCTTCATCTCTTCCAGCGTGTACTGCTGCGCGCCCGGCTCGTCGCCTTTCGACAGCACGCCGCCCGAAGCGCAGATCTTGATGGTGTCGGCGCCGTACTTGGCCATCTCGCGCACCTTGGCGCGCGCCGCCCACGGACCGTCGGCCACGCCGCCGTCGACGTAATGGAAGTCGTGCGGCAGCAGGTTGTTGTCGCAGTGGCCGCCCTTGATGCCGAGCGCGTAGCCCGACACGCGCATGCGCGGCCCCTGCAGCTCGCCGTCGTTGATGGCGTCGCGCAGCGCCACGTCGCCGAAGCCGCTGGCGCCGACGTTGCGGATGGTAGTGAAGCCGGCGTTCAGCGTCACCTGGGCCGAGTGGGCGCCGTACATCGCGGCGCGGATGTCGGACACGCCCAGCGAGGCGTAGCCATGCTGGTGCGGATCGCCGGTCAGATGGGTATGGGCGTCGATCAGACCCGGCAGCACGGTCGAGCCGGAGAGGTCGACCACTTCGGCGCCGGCCGGCACCTGCACACTGGCGTTCGGGCCGACGGCGATGATGCGCTCGCCGGTGATCAGGATGGTCTGGTTCTCCAGCACCTTGCCGGCGACCACGTCGACCAGCTTGCCGGCGCGGACGGCGACAACGCGTTCATTCGAGGCGGCCTGCACCGAAGCGGCGGTGGACGCCAATGCGCCGAGGACGGCCAGCGCGGCCGCGATTGCTTTCAATTTCATGGACGGATGTTCTCCAGGGAGGGCGGCGGCGCGGCCAGCTTGTGCCAGTTGCGCCAGGAAACGAGGGCATTGATCCAGAAGCCCGCGTACAGGATGGCGGTCAGGTGCAGGCCACGGCTGAAATACAGCGGCGTGGCGATCGTGTTCACGAGCAGCCAGAAGCCCCAGTTCTCGACGCGACGCTGCATCATCAGCAGCTGGCCGATGACGCTGAAGACCAGCACGGCGGAATCGACGAAGGGTGCGTAGGCGTTGGTGAAATGGTGCAGCATGGCGCCGTAGGCCGCGGTGGCGCCGACGCCGAGCGGGACGATCCACAGCAAGCTGCCCGCGCCGGCATGGGTGACGGGCAGCGGCTCGCCCTCCCGGCCACGCAGCCACTTCCACCAGCCGACCAGGCCGGTGAGGATGAAGAAGACCTGCAGCGCGACGTCGGCGTACAGCCGGTTCTGGGCGAAGAGAAGGCCGAACAGCGCGGTGCCGACCACGCCGGTCCACCAGGTGTGGACGTTGTTGCGGCCGGCGAGAACGATGGCGACGGCCGTAAACACGTTCGCCGCCAGTTCCAGCGGTTCGGTCGCGGCCAGTGCCGCACTCACGCCCGCCAGCGAATCCAGCGGCCCGCTCATCGACCCTGCCCTGCCTGCTCCATCGCCGCTCCTCTGAAAGAAGCGTGTACTGTACGTCAGCAGGCAGGTTTATTGCAAGAGAGGAACGCTCTCACTCCAGGCGGATGGTTTGGTGCTCGCTATCGAGATCCGGCTTGTCGCCGGTGACGGCGGCCTTGGCCATCGCGAACATGCGGACCATCTTGCTGTCGTTCTGGTCCCAGTACTCGGCGGAATGCGGATCGACGCGGATCAGCACCGCGTGCTCGTCCTCGGGGCCGGCCGGGAACCAGGCCTGCACGGCCGCATTCCACATCGCGCGGATGCGCTCGCGGTCGACCACGCGTTCGGCGGTGCCGCTGACGGAGACGTACAGGCTGTTGTCCTGGTCCGCGAAACCGAGGTTGACCTGGGGGCGGTGGCCGATGCATTCCCACAGCGAGGTCAGGGTCGAGGTATAGAACCAGATGCCGCCTTCGTCGTCGACCTGCTGCTGGGTCATCGGCTGGCTCAGCAGGTGGCCGTGCGGATCCTGCCAGGTGAACATCGGGAAGCGTACGTGCTTGATTTTCTCGGCCAGTTTGGCCACTTCTGCGGCGTGTTGCGTGCTCATGTGCGGTCCTCGTTGTGAACTAGTCATGCGCATGGTAGCGACCGCAGGAACTGCAGTCGGTGCGGCGCCGAACCATCGAAGCACAGCTTTTTTGAGGCCCATCAACGGTGGCGGAAAGCGCGAAAACCCGCGGTTTGGGCGGCAATATAATCACGGTTTAGCGCCGGAGTTTATTGCGAATGAACCCCATCCACCGCCATGCACAGTCGCTTCCGGAAGTCGCCGGCATGGCGCCGCCACATCGGGCGGCAGCGGACGATGCGGGCCTGGCAGACGCGGCCTATGCCCGTGCGCCGGCGCGTGCGCACCTGGTCGTGCACCTGGTCGATTCGCTGGCCGGCGCCAACCTCGAGAGCGGTCTGCTGAACCTGATCCGCCACCTTCCCGCCGAGCGCTACCGCCATGCCATCGTCTGCTTTCATGACCAGGGCGATTACGAAGCCGGCCTGCGCGAACAAGGTATCGAGATCCTCAATCTGCATCAGCAGCATGGCAGCGTCGCCCATTACCTGCGCCTGTACCGCGTGCTGCGCAATCTGCGGCCTAGCCTGATCCAGACCCGCAACCGCGCCGGCCTGCCTGCCCAGCTGGTGGCGGCGCTGGCCGGTGTGCGCCTGCGGGTGCATGGCGAGTACGGGCGCGAGCTGGCGTGGCACGGCCGGGCCAGCCTGCGCGAGCGTTCGCTGCGGCGCCTGCTGCGCCCTTTCGTCGATCATTACGTCGTCGTCAGCAGCGACCTCCAGCGCTGGCTGGTCGAGGCGGTCGGCGCCGAACCCGAACGCGTCACGCAAATCGCCAACGGCGTCGACAGCGTCCAGTTCCATCCGCGCCTCGGTCCGGCGGCCGCGGTCGGCCCGCCCGGCTTCATGCACGACGGCGTGTTCGTCATCGGCAGTATCGGCCGCATGGACGACAGCGCCGGCCAAGTGCAGCTGGTCGACGCCTTCCTGCGCCTGATCGCCTCGCCCCATCCCGCCCACCAGCGCCTGCGTCTGATGCTGATCGGCGACGGCCCCGCGCGCGCCGAATGCCAGGCGATGCTGAACCGCGCCGGCGCCGCCGCCCGCGCCTGGCTGCCCGGCGCCCGCAGCGACACCGCCCAGCTGCTGCGCGCAATGGACCTGTTCGTTCTGCCGTCCCTGCGCGAGGACCGCGCGAACGCGATCCTGGAAGCGATGGCCAGCGGCCTGCCCGTCGTCGCGACGGCAGTCGGCTGCAACGCCGAACTGGTGCACGCCGGCTTTACCGGCATCCTGGTGCCGCCGCTGTCGGTGGAACTGCTGGCCGCGGCGGTCTCCGATTACTGCCGAATTCCGGAAATGGCCGCGCGCCACGGCGCCCGCGCGCGCAGCCAGGTGATCGCCAAGCACAGCATGCCGGCCATGGCGCGCGACTACCTGGCCGTCTACGATGCGCTGACGGGGTCCGAGACGCCCGAGCGAAGTGCCTGATGCGCGTCTTGCACCTGCTCGACCATTCTGCGCCGCGGCGCAGCGACTACAGCCGCCGCACGCAGGCGCTGCTGCAGGGCCTGCGCACCCAGGGCGTCCAGACCGTGCACCTGACCGGCGCCGCGCACACCGGTGGCGACCCGACTGGCGAAGGCTGGCATTTTTATCGGACTTCGGGCCCACGAAGGCGCATGCCGCTGCTCGGCTCGATCGAACCGGCATCGCGCCTCGGCGCGGCGATGTCGACCGCGGCGCTGGCCCTGCGGTTGCGGCAGGTGGCGAGGCTGACCCGGCCCGACCTGATCCACGTGCATCTGCCCAGCGCCAACGCCGTCGCCGCCTGGCCGGTCGCGCGGCTGGCGCGGATTCCGCTGGTGGTGGAGGCGGAACGGCGCGGCCAGGCGGCGCCGGCGTATCCATTTCCGCGTGCCGAGCGCTGGGCACTGGGTGCGGCACAGGCGATCGCAGCCGGTACCGCCCAGGTCCGGGCAGCCCTGCGCGCCGAGGGACTTGTCGGCAGGACGATCACCGTGATCCCGCCGGCGCCGGATCTGGTGCCGGGCCGGCTGGCCACTGCCAGGATGCCCGAGCTCATGGGCGCGCCGCTCCTTGTCTATGCGGGTGGGCTGGCGCCGGACGATGGCCTGGAACTGCTGCTGGCGGCGCTGGCCGAGCTGCGGCGCAGGCATCCGGCGCTGCGGCTGCTGGTTGCCGGCGGCGGCGGCGATGCAGCACGCTTCGATACGCGGCTGGCACATCCTTCGCTGCGTGGGCATGTCGTGTTTTCCGGCCCGCTGTCCTACCGGCGCGCCGCCGACGTGCTGCCGCGCGCCGACATCGCGATTTTTCCGGGGCTGGGGTGCAAACCCGCGTTCGAGCCATCCCGGCATTTGCTGAATGCGCTGGCGCAGGGCTGCGCGGTGGTCGCCTCCGACCTCCCTTGCCACCGCGAGCTGCTGGTGCACGGGCACAGCGGCGTCCTGTTCGAGGCCGGCAAGCGCTCGGCACTGGTCAAGGCGATCGAGGAACTGTTGGCCGAGCCCTGGCGCATCGACGCGCTAGGGGCGGCGGCGCGCGAATTCATGAGGACGCGCCGTAGCTGGGAGCTGACGGCGGCGCGCTACAAACGCGTGTATGAAAAGGTCTTGAGAAATCGTGATGCATCACGTTAAATGCGCGCGATGCCACACCAACAATCCGGCAGCAAATCGTCTATAGTGATGCCTCTTTACAAAATCTCAGGGGCGTCGAGTTCGTAGCGAGCGCTCCACACCACTATGAAATACGATGTTGTCATTGTCGGCAGCGGCCTGGCCGGCCTCTCCGTCGCCCTGCACCTGGCGCAAACCCGCAAGGTGGCCATCATCTCCAAGCGCGAACTCCTCGATGGCGCCAGCAACTGGGCGCAGGGCGGGATCGCCGCCGTCCTCGATTCCGGCGACAGCCATGACCAGCACATCGCCGACACCCTGGTGGCCGGCGCCGGCCTGTGCGACGAAGCCGCCACCCGCTTCATCGTCGAGCATGGCCGCGAAGCGATCGAGTGGCTGATCGAGCAAGGCGTGCCCTTCACCCGCGACGAGACTGCAGAGCTCGGCTTCCACCTCACGCGCGAAGGCGGCCACAGCCAGCGCCGCATCATCCACGCCGCCGACGCCACCGGCCATGCGGTGCAGGTGACGCTGGAGCAGAAGGTGCGCGCGCATCCGAACATCTCGCTGTTCGAGCACCACTGCGCGATCGACGTGATCACCTCCGACAAGCTGACCCCGACCGGCGTGCACAGCGGTGCGCCGAGCCTGGTTGGCCAGCCGCGCTGCTATGGGCTCTACGTCCAGGATGAAGAGAGCGGCAAGGTGCTGACCTTCGAAGCGGAGCACACCGTTCTCGCCACCGGCGGCGCCGGCAAGGTCTACCTGTACACGACGAATCCCGACACCGCCACCGGCGATGGCATCGCGATGGCCTGGCGCGCCGGCTGCCGCGTGTCGAACATGGAATTCATCCAGTTCCACCCGACCTGCCTGTACCACCCGTATGCGAAGTCCTTCCTGATCAGTGAAGCGGTGCGCGGCGAAGGCGGCCTGCTGAAGCTGCCGCCGGAAGCGGGGCTGGCTGCCGGCACGCGCTTCATGCCGGCCCACGACGAGCGCGGCGAACTGGCCCCACGCGACGTGGTGGCGCGCGCCATCGACTTCGAGATGAAGAAGCGCGGCCTGGATTACGTCCACCTGGACATTTCCCACCAGAGCCCGGAATTCATCAAGGAACATTTCCCGACCATTTACGCGCGCTGCCTGGAGCTGGGCATCGACATTACCCAGCAGCCGATTCCGGTGGTGCCGGCGGTGCACTTCACCTGCGGCGGCGTGGTTACCGACCTGGCCGGGCGCACGGACATCCCGGGCTTGTACGCGGTCGGCGAGACGGCCTATACCGGCTTGCACGGCGCCAACCGCCTGGCCAGCAACTCGCTGCTGGAATGCCTGGTAGTCGGCCGCGCCTGTGCGCACCAGATCGCTGCCGCGCCCAGCGTCGACCTGCCTGCGCTGCCGGCCTGGGACGAGAGCCGTGTCACTAACGCCGACGAAGAAGTTGTCATTGCCCACAACTGGGACGAACTGCGCCGCTTCATGTGGAATTACGTCGGCATCGTGCGCACCACCAAGCGCCTGGAGCGGGCCCAGCACCGCATCAAACTGCTGAAGGAAGAGATCGACGAGTACTACCGCAACTTCCGCGTGACCAATGATCTGCTGGAACTACGTAACCTGGTCGAGGTGGCGGAACTGATCGTGCGCAGTGCGCTGTCGCGGCGCGAGAGCCGTGGTCTGCATTATTCGCGGGATTATCCGGATACCTTGCCGAAGGCGCTGCCGAGCGTTTTGACACCCCGCCGGCGTTAGTCTCCGCAGCGCGTAAACGTCGTCCCCGCGGAGGCGGGGACCCAAGTTTGCGTGCATTGACCTAGCTTCTGCAACTAGTCGGCAACGAACTTGGGTTCCCGCCAAGGCGGCCGGCGAGGTCGGGAACGACGGTTTCACATTCGCATGAACCAAAAACTCTCCCCTTCCACCATCCTCCTGCTGACCGTCCCGCCCCTCCTATGGGCAGGCAACGCCATCGTCGGCCGCCTGGTGCGCGAAGCCGTGCCGCCCATGACGCTGAACCTGCTGCGCTGGGCGATCGCACTGCTGATCCTGCTGCCGCTGGGGAGGGCGATGTTTCGCGACGGCAGCGGCGCCCTGCGCAACTGGCGCCGCTATGCCTTGCTGGGCCTGGTCGGCATCGGCATGTACAACTCGTTGCAATACCTGGCCCTGCAGACTTCGACGCCGATCAACGTGACCCTGGTGGCCTCCGGCATGCCGGTCTGGATGATGCTGGTCGGGCGCCTGTTCTTCGGCGCGCCGGTGCGGCGATGGCAGGTGGCGGGCGCGGCGCTCTCCATCGTCGGCGTGCTGGTGGTGCTGTGCCGCGGCGACGTCCACCAGCTGCTCGGCCTGCGCCTGGTGGCCGGCGATCTGTACATGATCCTGGCGACCATCGCCTGGTCCTTCTACAGCTGGATGCTGCTGCAGCCTAAGGACAGTCCAGAGCTGCGCGGCGACTGGGCCGCTTTCCTGGCGACGCAGGTGGCTTACGGGCTGCTGTGGTCGGGCCTGTTCACGGGCATCGAGTGGTCGGTGGGCGCCCCAGGCATTGCCTGGAGCGGCAAGCTGGCGGCGGCCCTGCTGTTCGTCGCCGTGGGGCCGGCCGTGCTCGCCTACGCACTGTGGGGCGCCGGCATCCGCCGCGCCGGGCCGGGCATCGGCGCTTTCTTCGTCAACCTGACGCCGCTGTTCGCGGCGCTGCTCTCGTCCGCCTTCCTGGGCGAGTTGCCGCATGCCTACCATGCGCTGGCCTTCGCGCTGATCGTCGGCGGCATCGTGGTGTCCAGCCGGCGCTGATTGCCAGGCGCGCTCCTGCGCGACCAGCCTGCAGGCAAGGTGTTACGATCTCGAGGGAAGAAGCCCAACGAGGAAACACCACCATGGCAGAAGGTTTTACCGTCCATGACCACGCGGCCCAGCTCGCCGAATTCCTGGACCGCCACCCGCGGGCACTGGTGCTGACCGGCGCCGGCCTGTCCACCGCATCCGGCATCCCCGATTACCGCGACCGCGACGGCACCCGCCGCGGCCGTCCGCCCATCCACGGGCCGGATTTCCGCAAGTACGAACACGTGCAGAAGCGCTACTGGGCGCGCAGCATGATCGGCTGGCCGGTATTGTCCAAGGCGCGGCCGAACGCCGGCCATTACGCCATCGCCGGCCTGGAAAAGATCGGCAACATCGGTTCGGTGCTGACCCAGAACGTCGACGGGCTGCACGGCCAGGCCGGCAGCCACGGCGTGCTCGAGCTGCACGGCAATATTCACTCGGTGGTCTGCCTTGATTGTTCGGCGCTGTTCCCGCGCGCCTTCGTGCAGGGGCAACTGGCCGATGCCAATCCGCACATGCTGCATGCGGACGCCACGCCGCTGCCGGACGGCGACGCCTCGGTCGAGCCGGCCGAGCTGGCCGAATTCCGCCTGCCGCAATGCACCTGCTGCGGCGGCACGCTGATGCCGAACGTGGTCTTTTTCGGCGACAACGTCCCGCCGGCGCGCACCGCCATCGCCCTCGACCAGATGGAGCGCGCCGATGCGCTGCTGGTGGTCGGTTCCTCGCTGATGGTCTACTCGGGATTCCGCTTCTGCCGCATGGCAAATGCCAGTGGGAAGCCGATCGCCGCCATCAACCTCGGCCGCACGCGCGCCGACGATCTTCTCGACATCAAAATCGAAGAGTCCAGCGAGCGGCTCCTGCCCCTTGTGCTCGAACTGCTCGAACGGACACGCTCTGGAGACAAACACCACTCACCATCCATTCAACTCGACGGGGGAACACTGTGACGAATACCATCAAAGGCTGGCAAGCCGGCGCCATCGCGGCCGGACTGGGCCTGGCGGCATCCTTTTTTTACGTACGCGCGAAAACGCAGCAGGCCGAGGCCGAAAATCCGCCGCAGGGCCGCTTCGTGGAAGTCGACGGCGTGCGCCTGCATTACATCGAAAAGGGTGAAGGACCGACCCTGGTCCTGCTGCACGGGAACGGCGTGCTGGCCAACGATTTCGTCCACAGCGGCCTGCTGGATCGCGCCGCCGAGCATTACCGCGTGATCGCCTTCGATCGCCCCGGCTTCGGCTACAGCGAACGGCCGCGCAGCAAGGTCTGGACGCCGCAGGCCCAGGCGCGCCTGCTGCATCATGCGCTGCAGGAACTGGACGTGGAATCGGCCATCGTGCTGGGCCATTCCTGGGGCACGCTGGTCGCTTTGTCGATGGCGCTGGATGCGCCCAGTTTCGTGCGCGGCCTGGTGCTGCTGTCCGGCTACTACTATCCGAGCGTGCGCGCGGACGTGATGACCGCCGGCCCGGCGATCCCGGTGGTCGGCGACCTGATGCGCTACACGGTGTCGCCGCTGGTGACGCGCATGATGTGGCGGCCGCTGACCAAAAAGGTGTTTGCGCCGATGCCGGTGGCCGATTCCTTCCGCCAGCTCTCGCCATGGATGGCCGCGCGGCCGATCCAGCTGCGCGCCAGCGCGGCAGAGACGGCGCTGATGGTGCCCTCGGCGATGGCACTGTCCAAGCGTTATCCGGAGCTGAAGGTGCCGGCCATGATTCTCTCAGGGACCCAGGACAAGATCGTCGACCCCGGCCACAACTCGGAACGTCTCAACGAACGCATCCCGGACAGCGAACTGCAGCTGCAGCCCGGCGTCGGCCACATGACGCACTATGCGAACCTGGATCAGGTGCTGGCGGCGGTCGATGCGATCGCGACGCGGGTCGGCGAACCGGTGCATTTGCGCAGCCGGCAGGAAGAAAGGCTGGCATGGGCCAGCGAAAGTGGCACTTAAGCCTGCATCCAGTCCCGGAGGGCGCTGATGATGGGCGCGTCGTTCGGATGCACCGCCACTTCTTCCAGGCGATCGGCCGGCACCAGGTGTACGGCCTGGGTCTCCCAGCCCATGCTTGACGGACAACCGCCGATGCGCCTGGCGATGTAGTAGCGGGTATAGGTCTGGGTGCGGCGCACGTCGATCAGGTGCGCTTCCAGGCGCACGAGCAGGCCCGATTCTTCGTAGACTTCGCGGATGGCGGTGTGCTGCAGCGTGCCGCCGGCATCGACGCGTCCTTTGGGGAAAGTCGCGCTGTAGCCGCCGAAGCCATTGGTCGGCGATACCAGCCAGACGCGGCCGTCATCTTCGACGACGACGGCACCGGCTGCGGCCTTCAAACCGGGCGGAAGAAGGAATGGCGGCTCATCGACCGCCTCGCTGGCATCGGGAACCGACAAAGCCGGCGTCAGCGCAATCCCGTTCAGGCTGGCAGGCATCCCGCAGACCGGCACGGCGGTCGCCAGCGCGCCGGGCTGCCCCCAGCGTTCGGAAGCCGTCGGCGCACTGGGACGGTGGATGACGACCAGCTCGCCATCATCGTTTCTGCAGGGATGGTGGATCAAGGTCCTTAGCCGATGATACGCAGCGAGTAATCGGTCGCCTTCACATCCTTGGTCAGGCTGCCGATCGAGATGCGGTCGACCCCGGTTTCGGCGATCGCGCGCACGGTCTGCATGTTGATACCGCCCGAGGCTTCCAGCAGCGCGCGGCCGTCGTTGATGCGCACTGCCTCGCGCATCATGTCGAGGTCGAAGTTATCGAGCAGGACCGACACGGCGCCGGCCGCCAGCGCTTCCTCGAGCTCGGCGATCGATTCCACTTCCACCTGAATCGTCACGCCGGCGTTCAGTTCCGCCGCCGCACGCAGCGCCGGGGTGATGCCGCCCGCTGCCGCGATGTGGTTTTCCTTGATCAGGATGCCGTCGTAGAGCGCCATGCGCTGGTTGGCGCCGCCGCCCACGCGCACCGCGTACTTCTGCGCCTGGCGCAGGCCCGGCAGGGTCTTGCGGGTATCGAGGATTTTTGCGCGGGTGCCGGCCACCACGTCCACGTATTGGCGGGTGGCGGAGGCGACGCCGGACAGCAGTTGCAGGAAGTTCAGGGCCGAACGCTCGGCCGTCAGCAGCGAGCGCGGCGAGCCTTCGATCGTGCAGACAACGGAATCGGCGGCCATCACATCGCCCTCGGCATACTGCCAGTCGATGGCGATGTCCTGGTCGACGGCCAGCATGATGCCTTCGAACCAGGGCGCGCCGCACAGCACGGCCTCCTCGCGGACGATCACGCGGGCTTTCGCGCGCGGTTCCTCGGGCACCAGCTTGCCGGTCAGGTCGCCGGTGCCGACGTCTTCCAGCAGCGCCGCCAGCAGGTTCTGTTCGAACGCGGCCTGCAGTTTCTCGTCGAAAGCTCCGTCTTCGGCGTGGGGGTTACGCAGTGTCGTCATGCCGGACCGATTCCATTGAAGAGTTGCGCTTCCTGCTCCAGCGAACCGGTCGGCAGGGCCTTGGCCTTCTTCGCGGCGGCGAAGTCGAGCATGCGGTCGATGGCGCGCTTGGCCTGTTTGCCGATTTCCGGATCGACGTGGATCTGGTTGTTACCCTTTTCAAGCACGTCGGCCAGGTTCTGCAGGCCGTTCATCGCCATCCATGGGCAGTGCGCGCAGCTCTTGCAGGTGGCGCTGTTGCCGGCGGTCGGCGCATCGATGAAATGCTTGCCCGGCGCCGCGGCGCGCATCTTGTGCAGGATGCCGTTGTCAGTGGCGACAATGAACGTGGTCGCGTCCATCGTGCGGGCAGCGTCGATCAGCTGGGTGGTCGAGCCGACCACGTCGGCCTGCGCCACCACGTTGGCCGGCGATTCCGGGTGCACCAGCACTTTCGCATCCGGGTATTCGGCGCGCAGCAGGTCCAGTTCGACGCCCTTGAATTCGTCGTGCACCAGGCAGGAGCCCTGCCACAGCAGCATGTCGGCGCCGGTCTTCTTCTGGATGTAGGAACCCAGGTGACGGTCCGGCGCCCACAGGATCTTCTTGCCCTGCTTGTGCAGGTGCTCGACGATGTCCAGGCCGATCGACGAGGTTACCATCCAGTCGGCGCGCGCTTTCACGGCGGCCGAGGTGTTGGCGTAGACGACCACGGTGCGGTCCGGATGCTGGTCGCAGAAGGCGGCAAACTCGTCGGCCGGGCAGCCCAGGTCCAGCGAGCAGGTCGCGTCCAGGTCCGGCATCAGGATGGTCTTTTCCGGGCTCAGGATCTTGGCGGTTTCGCCCATGAAGCGCACGCCGGCCACGACCAGGGTCTTGCTCGGATTGTCGCGGCCGAAACGCGCCATTTCCAGCGAGTCCGAGACGCAGCCGCCGGTTTCCTCGGCCAGGTCCTGCAGGTCGGCGTCCACGTAATAGTGGGCCACGAGGGTCGCATCCTTTTCCTTCAGCAGGCGCCGGATGCGGTCCTTCAGTGCTGCCTTTTCGGCCGCCTCGACGGGCGACGGCACCCGCGCCCAGGCTTCCGAGGTCGAGCACACGCCGCCCACCGGGCGGTCGTACTCGAAGGTCTTGATCGGAACGATGTTATTCATAGTCGTTTGATGTGACGCGTCACAAAATAAAACTCAGTTCAGACCCTGGCTCTTCAGGTAATCCTCGTAATTGCCCTGGAAGTCGACGATGCCGTCTTCCTTGACTTCGAGGATGCGGGTGGCCAGCGAGGACACGAACTCGCGGTCGTGCGAAACGAAGATCATGGTGCCGGCGTACTTGTCGAGCGCGATGTTCAGGGATTCGATCGATTCCATGTCCATGTGGTTGGTCGGCTCGTCGAGCAGCAGCACGTTGTGGCGGCCCAGCATCAGCTTGCCGTACATCATGCGGCCCTTCTCGCCACCGGACAGCACGCGCACCGACTTCTTGACCTCGTCGCCGCCGAACAGCAGGCGGCCCAGGATCGAGCGCACGGCCTGGTCGTCGTCGCCTTCCTTGGTCCAGTTGCCCATCCAGTCGGTCAGGTTCAGGTCGGTCGCGAATTCCTCGGTCGGATCCTGCGGCATGTAGCCCGGATTCGCGTTCTCGGCCCACTTGATGCGGCCGGTGTCGCCATCCAGGCCGGTGATCTCGTGACCGCCGATGCAGCGCAGCAGCGTGGTTTTACCCGCGCCGTTGGCGCCGATGATGGCCACGCGCTCGCCGGCTTCGATGGCGATCGAGAAGTTCTTGAACAGCGTGCGGTGGTAGGATTTGCTCAGGCCTTCGGTTTCGACGGCCAGGCGGTGCAGCTTCTTCTCGCCTTCGAAGCGCACGAACGGGTAGGCGCGCGAGGACGGCTTGAATTCCTCGATCTTGATCTTGTCGATCATCTTCAAGCGGGATGTCGCCTGGCGGGCCTTCGACTTGTTGGCCGAGAAGCGGCGCACGAAGTCTTGCAGCTCGGCCACTTTTTCCTTGGCTTTGGCATTGTTCGACAGCTGCTGATTGCGCGCTTGCGTCGACGCTTCCATGTAGTCGTCGTAATTGCCCGGGTAGACCTTCAGCGTGCCGTAGTCCATGTCGGCCACGTGGGTGCAGACCGAGTTCAGGAAGTGGCGATCGTGCGAGATGATGATCATCGTCGAGTTACGCTGGTTCAGCATGTCGCCCAGCCAGGAAATCGTGTGGATGTCCAGGTTGTTGGTCGGCTCGTCTAGCAGCAGGATGTCCGGATCCGAGAACAGGGCCTGGGCCAGCAGCACGCGCAGCTTCCAGCCCGGCGCCACGGCGCTCATCGGGCCGTGGTGGAGGTCGGTGCCGATACCCAGGCCCAGCAGCAGTTCGCCGGCGCGGGCTTCGGCCGAGTAGCCGTCGTATTCGGCAACCTTGCCTTCGAGCTCGGCCGCTTTCATGTAGTCGTCGTCGGTCGCTTCCGGGTTCGCGTAGATGGCGTCGCGCTCGGCGATGGCATTCCACAGCTCGGTGTGGCCCATCATGACCACGTCCAGCACGCGCACGTCTTCGTAGGCGAACTGGTCCTGGCGGAGCTTACCGAGACGTTCGCCCGGATCGAGCGAGACGTTGCCGGCAGACGGTTCGAGATCGCCGCCGAGGATTTTCATGAAGGTCGACTTGCCGCAACCGTTGGCGCCGATCAGGCCGTAACGGTTACCGTCGCCGAATTTGACGGAGATGTTCTCGAAGAGCGGCTTGGCGCCGAACTGCATCGTAATGTTGGCTGTACTGAGCACTGGACTGACCTTCCTGCAGGGGTTTTCGATTAACCGCGCATTTTACCACTGAGGAGTAGTCTCCGTAACGTGACGAAGGTTGCGTGCGCCGTGTATGGGCTCCTGAAACGACTAATCGTGTGTACCCTGCAGCTTGTTGACCAGCCGCATCCACTCGGCGGCCAATCCGGTCGGCAGACCGACGCCCGTTTCATGCCGGATCTGTTTGCCGTCGATCAGCCACAGGTCCCAGGCCGTATCGGTCGCATCGCGCGAGGGAATGGGCCGCGGCTCGGCCCAGATGCGGTTGGCGAGTTCCAGCAGTTGCGGCATGGCGGCGGACGGCAGCTTGACCTCGCTGCGGGTGGGCTTGGGCGCGCGCCGCGTGGGCACCTGCGGCGCGGGCACGAAGGCATGCACCAGCTTGCCGCTGTCGAGGTCGAGCACCTGGAAATCGCTGCCGTAGTTGAAGAATCCCCAGCCGCCCAGCACGACAGACGGGATCGCGCCCGTCGAAATCTAACGCATTCTCACCAATCAGCCTGGCTGAACTGTCGGGTAATCGGACAGCGTGAGGCGCCAGGCGCCGTCCTGCGACACCAGGCGGCCGCGCGCGCCGAAAGGAATCGTCACCCGGCGCGGAATGTGGCCGAATTCCAGTCCGGTCAGGACCGGACACGGCAGGGTCGCGCGCAGGTAGGCCAGCATCTCGTCGAAGTTGTAGCCGTTGTCGGCCGGCGAAAGACGGTAGCCCGAGAAATCGCCCAGCACGATCGCCTGCTGGCGCGCGAGGATGCCGGTCTGCATCAGCTGCAGCAGCATGCGCTCGACCCGGTAGGGGTGCTCGGCGATGTCTTCGAGGAACAGGATGCCGCCATCCAGCTGCGCCGCTTGCGGGAAGTACTCGGTGCCGGCCAGCGACATCAGCATCGCCAGGTTGCCGCCCCAGACCGTGCCCTCGACCTCAAGTTGCGGATTGCCTTCGCCCTGCCCCGCCACCGTGTGGGTCGGCCCGGCCAGGCAGTGCCAGAAATCGTCCAGCGTGAAGGCGACCGGCTCGGCCGCGCTGAAATCGGCGGAGAACATCGGCCCGGCGTAGCTGATGGCGCCGCGCCGCGCGTACAAACCCATGTGGAAGGCGGTGATGTCGGAATAGCCGACGAAGATCTTGCCGCTGTCGGCCATGCGGTCGAAGTCGATGTGCGACATTAGGCGCGTCATGCCGTACTGGCCGCGCAGCGCCATCACGACCTGCACGTCCCGATCGGCTGCGGCGGCATTCAGCTGCGCCAGGCGGGCTGCGTCGGTGCCGCCGAAGCGCAGGTAGCGCTGGTCGTGCTCGTAATAGTTGTGGACCAGGATGCCCTGGGATTCGAGGCGGGCGATGCCGCGTGCGATGGCGTCGGGCTCGGGCGCATAACCGCCCGGCGCGACGATCGCGATGCCGAGTTTTTTTGGGGTCACTGTTTGACGAAGAGGCGTGGTGGTGTCGAGTCTGGCGCCATCTTACCGTGGGCATGGGCGTCGATCAAGGCAAGCAGTCTCTCCAGCAGCTGGGTGGGCAGGTCGTGCCCCATCCCTTCGATGACTTCCAGGCGCGCGTTCGGGATCGCCTGCGCGGTGTCGGCGCCGCAGGCCGGCGGCACCATGGGGTCGGCGGCGCCGTGGATCACCAGTGTCGGGGCGGCGATGGTGCGCAGCTGGGCAGTGCGATCGCCGCTGGCGGCCACCGCCAGGATCTGGCGCACCACGCCGCCGGGGCAGCAGTTGCGGCGCAGCGCGCGCTCGACCCGGCGCCGCAGCTGTTTTTCAGGCGTCGGATAGGTCGGGCTGCCGATCGCCTGCAGCAGATGCACGCCGTGTTCGGCCATGCCTTCCATGTCCGCCGGCTTCGGCCAGCGCATCATCGCGCGCTTGACGGCGGGGCTAGGCCCCGGCAGGCCGCGCCGGCCACTGCTCGACATGATGGACGTCAGGCTCAGCACGCGCGACGGGAACTTGGCCGCCATCACCTGCGCGATCATGCCGCCCATCGACATGCCGACCACGTGGGCGCGCGCCACGCCGAGCGCGGACAGCACGCCGACCGCATCGTCGGCCATGTCTTCGAGGGTGTAAGGCGGGCGGATCGGCCAGCGCACGAGCGACTTCAGCCAGGCCAGGCCCAGGTTCGGCGTGCCGGCATGCTCGAACTTGGTCGACAGGCCGGTATCGCGATTGTCGTAACGGATCACGTAAAAGCCGAGCTCGACCAGTCCTTCGACGAAGGCATCCGGCCAGGCAGTCAGTTGCAAGCCGAGGCCGGAGATCAGCAGGAGGGGGACGGCTTTCGGATCGCCGGCAGTATCGAAGGCGATGCGGATGCCGTTGGCGTTCAGGCTAGGCATGATGGCGGTTGGACTTCAGCCGAAATGGCATGAATCCAGCATACCATCTTCGCCGGAACGGGGCGTTACGGGAGGATCGGCGCCTTGCGCGCCGCGCGGCGCTCCGCAAAAAAGCCCTTCAGCATGGCGCCGGCCTCTTCTGCCAGGACGCCGCCCACCACCTCGGTGTGATGGTTCAGTTCCTCGCGCGCGAACAGGTCGAGCACCGAGCCGCAGACTCCTGTCTTGGGGTCGGTGGCGGCGTAGACCACGCGCGCCAGGCGCGCATGCATCATCGCGCCCGAGCACATGGCGCAGGGCTCCAGCGTCACGAACAGTTCGCAGCCCGGCAGGCGGTAGTTGCCGAGCTTTTCGGCGGCCGCGCGCAGGGCCATGATCTCCGCGTGGGCGGTCGGGTCGTGGCGGCCGATCGGCTGATTGAAACCGGCGGCGATGACTTCGCCGTCCTTCACCACCACCGCGCCCACCGGCACCTCGCCCACAGCCCAGGCCTTGCGCGCTTCGATCAGCGCGAGCGCCATGTAGGCGCCGTCGCCGTCGCGCTGCATGGCTACCGGCTCGGGTGCGGACGCATCAGGCATCGGTGATTTCTGCCCAGCAGTTCGGGGTTTCGTGCAGCACCAGCTTCTGCAGGCGCAGGCCGGTGCCGTAGCGGTCGGTGTAGGCCGCCTTCAGGATGTTCCAGGCGACCTGGGCCAGGTTCTCGACGGTCGGGATGCGGTCGATGATGACGGTCTTGTGGCCCGGCAGGCTGGACAGGAACTCGCGCACCTTGTCGTCCTTCTCGTAGACCAGGAAGGCATGGTCCCAGACGTCGACCAGATGCTCCTTGGCGAGCGACTTGATGTCGGAAAAGTCCATGATCATGCCGTTGTCCGAGCTGCCTTCGGTATCGATGACAGCGCCGGTCAGGGTGATTTCCAGGGTGTAGCGGTGGCCGTGCAGGTTGCGGCACTGGCTCTTGTGGTCGGGAATACGGTGGCCGGCATCGAATTCCAGCTTGCGGGTAATGGTCAACATAATCAGGGGATTTGCAGGAGTTTGTGGGTCTGGATGCTCAGCTTCCACTTGGGATTGCGGCGGCAGGTCTCGATCGCCAGGCGCGTGTTCTGCGCGGCCAGCGGGCCGTCCATGGGCTGGACATAGAAATTGTCGAAGTCGAGGGCCTCGTAGGCGGACAGGTCCTGGCCGATCTGGGGAATCACGACCTTGATCTCGTTGCCCTTGCCGACCACCAGCTTCGAGCCCATCTTCGGGCTCACGCAGATCCAGTCGACGCCTTCCGGCACAGGCAGCGTACCGTTGGTCTCGATCGCGATCGTGAAGCCGTGCGCATGCATGGCGTCGATCAGCGGCTTGTCCAGCTGCAGCAGCGGCTCGCCGCCGGTGAAGACGACGTACTTGCTGGCAGCATGGGTGGCCGGCCACAGGCCGTCGATCTCGGCGGCCAGCGCGGCCGCGTCCTTGAATTTGCCGCCGCGTTCGCCATCGGTGCCGACGAAATCGGTATCGCAGAACTGGCACACGGCGCTGGCGCGGTCGCTTTCACGGCCGGTCCACAGGTTGCAGCCGGAAAAGCGGCAGAACACGGCCGGGCGGCCGGCATGCGCGCCCTCGCCCTGCAGAGTATAAAAAATTTCTTTGATGCTGTAAGTCACGGTAAAAGTCCGGTTAAGCCTCTCGTCAACCTTCCATTATACCGTGCAGCGCCCCAGCTGCAGAAGACCGCCACAGATGTTGACACTCGGCAAAATCTATCCGCTCGGAAAGACGTACCTTTTCGTAGCGGAAAGTTCCTACGTCTTTAGGAGACCGGCCATGAACAAAGCGATGCAAACAGCCCTGTATGCCGTAATCGGCGCCCTGCTGCTGGGCGGTCTGGTCTGGCTCGGCGCCAGCGTCCGGATCGAAGCGCGGCCGGAGCGCCTGCGCATCGCGGCCGTGCTGCTGCTCGGACTGGGCCTGCTGTTCGCGACGCTGTTCCGCCGGGTCCACCGCGAAGACCGCATCACCGACCTCGAGGCCGCGCTGTGCCGCGAGCAGTCGGCCCGCAGCCACGCGGACCATGCCCTGGCCGAAGCCGACCTGCTGCTGGCCCGCATGGCAGCCCGCGCCAGCGGTAAAGGCCTGACGGACCCGGCCGGCCAGCTGATCGTCATCCAGGCCGAGCTGGCGCAGATCCAGCAACGCTGCCGCGCCGACCAGAGCACCCGCAACCGGCTGGCGCTGCTGCGCACCCGCCTCGACCATCTGGGCACCAGCCTGCGCAGCACGGCGCGTGCCGCCGAGCCCGGATGACGCTTTCGGGGCGCTTTCCCAGTCTTGCATCAGAAAATTCCTCTGCCAAAATCTTCTTGCCTTAAATCAATAAGGCGCGAAGGGCCGTGCCGCACAATCCGATCTTGTCAGCAGTCAATTAGTTGCTCAACAGACAGATCGGGGATGGCACATGACAGGCACAATGGCGGGCACGAGCGCAAGCACCAGTACAAGCACGATACAAAGGCTGATGGAATCGTCCAGCGAGGGCGGCGACCGCGCCTTCGCCTACCAGCTGATGGAGATGCTGGCCGTCCCTGTGTTCGTGCTCGACGCCAGCTGCCGCGTGATGCTGTGGAACCGCGCCTGTGAACACCTGACCGGGATGCGCGCCGCCGAAGTGGTCGGCACGCGCGACCACTGGCGCAGCTTCTTCGACCAGCAGCGCCCTACCCTCGCCGACCTGGTGGTGCAGGACCGTGCCGGCGACATCCCGGTCCTTCATCCACGCGGCGCCCATGGCCAGCCGGCCCATCTGTCCGCCGAAAGCTGGTTCGACATGCCGCGCGTGGGCCGGCGCCGCTACCTGGCCGCCGATGCCAGCCCCATCTACGACGAGCGCGGCCGCCTGGCCGCAGTGATCGAGACGCTGCGCGACCTGACCGACGAAAAGATGGCCCAGATCGCCCTCGAGCAGCTGGCCACCCGCGACGGCCTGACCGGCCTGGCCAACCGCCGATGCTTCGACGACACCCTGCAGGCCGAGTGGGCGCGCGCGCTGCGCCAGCGCCAGCCGCTGTCGCTGCTGATGGTCGACGTCGACAATTTCAAAGCCTATAACGATGCCAACGGTCACCTCGGCGGCGACGAGTGCCTGAAACGCATTGCCACCGCCGTCTCCAGCGAGATGCGCGCCAACGACCTGGTCGCGCGCTACGGCGGCGAGGAATTCGCCGTGATCCTGCCGAACCAGTCGCTGAAGGGCGCCGCCAGCGTGGCCGAGCGCATCCGTACCCGGGTCGAGCAGCTTCAGGTGCCGAACCAGCGCGTGGCCGGCGAGCTCGTCACGGTGTCGATCGGCGCCGCGACCGCCTTGCCGTCGTCCGATACCGAGGCGTCGGAACTGGTGGCGATCGCCGACGCCGCCCTCTACCGCGCCAAGCACATGGGCCGTAACCGGATCAGCCTGCCACTGTCGGAATAGCGAGAAATCCTCTATGCTGTCGCGCACAGCATATTTCCCGAGGAGATCGCGTGTCACAGTTGTTCAAGTATGGTTCGCTGGCCGCGCTGGCCATTTCCGTGCCGGCCTTCGCTGCGCCTGCAGCCAGGCCGGCGCCGGCCAAATCCGACGTCCTGCCCTTCAAAGCCACCGAGAAACAGCTGCCGAACGGCCTGAAGGTGATCGTGGTGCCGACCGGTTTCCCCAACCTGGTGTCGGTCACGATCCCGGTGCAGACCGGGTCGCGCAACGAAGTCGAGCCGGGCAAGTCCGGCTTCGCCCACTTCTTCGAACACATGATGTTCCGCGGGACCAAAGCTTACCCGCCCGAAAAGTACCAGGACATCATCACCAAGGCCGGCGCGCGCCAGAACGCCTACACCAGCGACGACCTCACCAATTACTACACGACCTTCGCCAAGCAGGATCTGGAAACCGTCCTGAAGGTCGAGGCCGACCGCTTCCAGCACCTGGATTACTCGGAAGCCGCGTTCAAGACCGAGTCGCGCGCCGTACTCGGCGAGTACAACAAGAACAGCGCCAACCCGATGCAGAAGCTGTTCGAGGTCCAGCGCGACGCCGCCTTCGACACCCATACCTACAAGCACACCACGATGGGCTTCCTGAAGGACATCGAGGACATGCCCAACCAGTACCAGTATTCGAAGGTCTTCTTCGACCGCTGGTACCGCCCCGAGCGCACCACCATCATCATCGCCGGCGACGTCGATCCGAAGAATGCGATCGCGCTGGTCGAGAAGTACTGGAGCGGGTGGAAGCGCGGCACCTACAACGTCGCCGTGCCTGCCGAGCCGGCGCCGAAGGGCGCGCAGTACCGCCACGTCGAATGGCCGAGCCCGACCCTGCCGCTGGTGACCGTCGCCTTCCGCGCGCCGGCCTTCTCGGATACCAAAAAGGACCAGGCTGCGCTGTCGATGCTGCTGTCGCTGGGTTTTGGGCGCACCTCCCCGCTGTACAAACGCCTGGTGCAGGACGAGCAGAAGGTCGACCAGCTGTTCGACTACACCCCGGCCCGCGTCGATCCGTCGCTGGTGACGATCGCCGCCCGCGTCAAGAAGCCGGAAGATGCGCTGTATGTGCGTGACGCCATCCTCGAGACGGTCTCGAAGCTGCGCGACACGCCGGTCACGAAGCAGGCCCTGCTTGATGCCCAGTCCTCGGAAAAATACGGCCTGATCCGCACCCTGGACAACACCGACACCGTGGCCCAGACTCTGGCGTCTTATGTCCACTACGACCGTTCCTACGACACGATCAACCGCTACTTCCGCCTGATCGATACCCTGACCCCGGCCGACCTGCAGTCCGCCGCGCGCAAATACCTGGTCGACGAATCGATGGTCGTGACCACGCTGTCGCACGCCGCGCTCCCGAGCGGCATCGAGAACCTGCCGAAGCTGGCCGCCATGGCGCCCAAGGCCGGCGACGCCAAGTTCGACGTACTGGTGCAGAAGAGCGTCCTGCCGCAGGTGCGCTTCAAGCTGCTGTTCGAGGCGGGATCAAGCCAGGATCCGGCCGGCAAGGAAGGCCTGGCGGCGCTGACCGCGGCGATGGTGGCGCGCGCCGGTTCGAGCGAGCGCAAGTACGACGAAGTGACCAAGGCCCTGTTCCCGATCGCCGGCGGCTTCTTTGATTCGACCGACAAGGAAATGACCACCTTCACCGGCACCATCCACAAGGACAACTGGAACCAGTTCCTCGACATCGCCTTGCCCCAGCTGCTCACGCCGGGCTTCCGCGAAGACGATTTCCGCCGCCTGAAGGACGCGCAGAAGAACGCGCTGGTGCTGGACCTGAAGGACAATAATGAGGAAGAGTTCGGCAAAGAGCGCCTGCAGGCGAATATCTTTGCCGGCACGCCCTACGGCCACCCGGTGCTGGGCACGGTGAAAGGCATCGAATCCATCACCCTCGACGACGTGAAGAACTTCTACCGCCAGGCCTATGCGCAGGGCGCACTCCACGTCGGCATCTCGGGTGACGTCAGCCCGGAGATGACCGCCCAGCTGAAGACCCGCCTGGCCGCGCTGCCCGAGGGCGCCGGCCTGCCGCGCATCACGGCGCCGCAGGGCCGCAAGCCGCAGGGTCTGGACGTCGAGATCATCGAGAAGAACACCCGCGCGACCGCGATTTCCTTCGGCCTGCCGATCGCCGTCAACCGCGCCCATCCGGACTTCCCGGCGCTGTGGCTGGCCAAGACCTGGCTGGGCGAGCACCGCGCCTCGAACTCCTACCTGTACCAGCGCATCCGCGAACTGCGCGGCATGAACTACGGCGACTATGCCTACATCGAAGCCTTCCCGCGCGGCATGTTCGGCTTCTTCCCGAGCCCGAACCTGGGCCGCAAGTCGCAGATCTTCGAAGTCTGGATCCGTCCGGTGGCGCCGCAGAACGCCCACATGGCGCTGCGCATCGCGCTCACCGAACTCGGCAAGCTGATCGACAAGGGCCTGACCCAGGAACAGTTCGAAGCGACCCGCGACTACCTGATGAAGAACGTGTTCGTGATGACCGCCACCCAGGACGCCCAGCTCGGCTACGCGCTGGACTCGCAGTGGTACCGCACGCCGGAATTCACGCAGATGATGCGTGACGGCCTGTCGAAACTGACGGCGGCGGACGTCAATGCGGCGATGCGCAAGCATTTGTCGGCGCAGAACCTGTCGGTGGTTTTCATCACCAAGGATGCAGCCGGCCTGAAGGAGAAGCTGGTCAGCGATGCGTTCTCGCCGATCAGCTATGACGCGCAGAAGCCGCAGGAGCTGCTGGATGAAGACAAGGCCATCGGCGCGATGAAGCTGGGGATTCGTCCGGAGGCGGTGCGGATTACGCCGGCGGTGCAGGTGTTTGCGCAGTGATTTTCATCTGCTGAAGCATAAAAAAACGCCGGCTGCTGCCGGCGTTTTTCATGGTGTTGCGACCAGGGATTAGTAGGCCACTCTTAGTGAGCTACCTTATCCCAGCCGTGACGCACCGCAGCCTTCATCTTGTCCCAGGTCGAGCCGCTGCTCGAACCGTAGCGGGTCGTCCAGTCGCTGCGCAGGTCGGATTCCACGTCGTCCCACTGACGGTTCTGGTAGCGCGAATCGCTGCGCATCTGGGTGCCGTACTGGTAGGCCGGCGAGTAGGAGTCGTAGGTATCGCCCGAGCTGGCGTAGTTGCTGTTGTAGTGGTTGCGGTAGTAGGAGTCATCCGAATCGCTGTCCGGCGTGATCTTGTCCCAGCCGCGGCGCACGGCAGCCTTCATCTTTTCCCAGGTCGAGCTGCCGCCCGAACCGTAGCGGGAGTCCCAGTCGCTGCGCAGGTCGGACTCGATGTCGTCCCAGTCGCGGCCCTTGTAGCGCGAATTGCTGCGCATCTGGCTGCCGTACTGGTAGGCCGGCGCGTAGTCGTCGTAGCTGCCGCCCAGGCTGGCGTAGTTGCTCTGCCAGTCCTTGCGGTAGTAGTCGTCGTTGTCCTGGGCGCCCAGGTTCTCGACCTGCACCTCGGTGTGGCGCACGGTGTCGCTGATGTTTTGCTGGCGCTGGGTGGCTTCCTTGCCGACCACGACTTCCTCGACCACGCGGGCCGATTTCTGCACCACGGCTTCCTCGGCGCGCTCGCGCAGCTCGATCGACTGTTCCTTGAAGGCGGTCGAATCGGCGGTGGAGATCGGCTGGTCGACCGGGCGGCGTTCCACGCTCACGTGCTCTTCGCGCAGGTTGACGCTTTCGTTGACCGGGGTCTCGACCACGCGCGAGAACACGCGCACGCCGCCGCGCTGGACTTCACGCTTGCCGACTTTCAGCTCTTCCTGCACGACCGGGATCGCGGTGCTGCGCTGCTGCTCGTTGAGCATTTCACCCATGTCGCGCTGCATCGAGCCGGTCTGGATGGTGCCGCCCAGCGAAGCGTCGCTCGAGCCCTGCAGGGTCTGGCTGCCTTGCAGCGAGCCCGATTGCAGGTTCGAGCCGCCCTGCAGCGTGCGGCCGGTCGAGGTGTCCAGCGTATTGCCGCCGATGTTGGTGTCATTCGAGCCGCCGGCCTGCAGCGAGTCGCCGGCGCGCATCGTGCCGCCCATCGGCTCCTGGAAGGTCTGGCCCTTCGGCACCGGATCGTTCAGGTCCTGGGTCGCGAAGGAATTGCGTTCGCCCATTTCGCCGCTCAGCGAGCCGGTGGTGTAGGACTGGGAACCCGACGAACCCGACTGCATCGACGCGCCGGTCGCGCCACTCAGCGATGAACCGCCGGAAGCGCCGGCCGCCAGCATGGCCGGGTCCAGCGAGCTGGCCGAGCCGCTCAGGTCGTGGCGTTCGTCGATGTCGACCGGGCCGAAGCGCTCGATGACGTCGGCGGCGCGCTCGACTTCCGGCTCCGACTGGCTCACCACGGTCAGCACGTGATGGCCGCGGCTGACGACGTCGGAATAGCGCGATGCGTGCTCGTCGTTGTCGGAACCGAACAGGCCGGTGAAGAAATGCTTGATCGAAGCGCCGATGCCTTCTTCATGGATGTCGTCGGTGCGGGCAGTGCTGCCGGTCAGGCTGTCGGTCTGGCCGGTCGGGTCGGCGCTCGAGACATTGACGTCGGAGCGCGAAAAGCCCGAGGCCAGCAGCTCGTCCATTGCATTCTGGGCGTCGCTTCGGTTGTCGAAAACCGCTACTAGAGTATGTTGCATGATGGATCCTCCGATTGACAGTTCATTCAGGTGGGCGGTCGCCGGGCTCCTCGAAGCGCTCCACGCTGACCTGCTCGGACTTGAGCATGACGGTTTCCGCGTGGTGCGCCTCGCGCCGGGTTCGGGTGATACGTAGCTCCTCCTTGATGCGCACGCGGCGTTCGACCACGAGCACTTCTTCGAGGATCGGCACCACCAGCGTTTCGCCTTCGTAGCGCGTGGCGGGCGCCTCGTCGAGAGCGACGATGCGGTCCACCGGGACGTGGCTGACCTCGACCTCGTCGCGCAACAGGCGCTCGTCGATGTGGCAGGGGAGCTCGGCGACAGTCTTGTGGATGCGCACGCCGCGACCCGTGTCGACAACCCGTTTATCGACCTGCACTTCCTCGCGGATCACGGGCACTACCAGCTTGTCCTGTCCGTTTGGTTGCACTTGGTCAATTGGCACGGTTTGTCTCCTTGATATCGCGACGCTAGAGCAATCGAGGTTACCCCAAAAGCCTAAGGAACCCGCGCACCATTGACTCTCTACAAACCTTGACAGTACAAAAAGAAAAACGGGCCTTGCGGCCCGTCAATGTTATGCGAATGGATTGTCGACGGTTTCCACCGGCGGCGGCGGCAGCCGGTCCGGCAGGTCGCGCTTCTCCAGGCTGGCGACCACCTCGCCGAGCAGGGCGTGCAGGCGCCGCGCCGCTTCCAGGCCCTGCTTGTCGGCGGTCAGGTCGACGTCGCCGGAAATGGTGATGCGGTCGAGGCGGTTCTCCAGCATCAGGTGGCCGATTTCGAGCACGTCGGCTTCGTTCGCGTAAGGAACGAAGCCTTGTGCGCCGTGCTTGTCGCTCATGAGTCTCTCCTGTCGCCCTTTTTCTGGCGGATGTTCGGCAGTTTCAGCATGCGGCCCTTTTCCTCCTCGCCCAGTGCCGGCAGTAAATTGATGCCGATGATGCGTTCGAGTTCGGGAATCGGGATCACGTTCGGCTTGGCGTCCGCCGTATTCTCGACGAACCAGGCGGCGCCGGCTTTCTGGCGCGGACTGTAAACCAGTTTGTACAGGTGGGTCGGGACCAGCACCTGGCCGACCTTGCGCAGGTTGCTGCCGATGAAGGCCGGCCCGGTCACCACGTACAGGTCGCCTTCCTTCTTCGCCATCTTGCGCACCACGCCTTCGATACCGGCCCACAGGTGGCGATTGTTCTCGCCGTCCTGCGGCACGATGTTGGCCAGGCTGAAGCTGTCGCGCTGGGCGTCGCGGTCCGGCATGTCGCCGTTCGGCGCCATGTGGCCGCGGTCGAAGCCGCTGCGCGCATAGTCGGCCAGTTCGGCGCGCTGGCCCGACGGCAGGCGCGTCTCGGCGTGGAAAGAATTCTCGCGCGTCAGCTGCTGCGCCGATTCGACCTCGTCCGCTTCGAGGTGTTCGGCCGACCATAGCGGGGTTCGGGTCACGCCCGAATGCATGACGCTGAACACCTTGAAGCACAGCTCTTTCGTCGCGGTGGCAAGCTTGGGGTTCTGGATTTGCGGTGCGCGGCCGTCGAGATAATGGTCGGCGCAAGTCTCGGGACTGCGCCGGACGGAATCCGATGCGGTCCCGGCGATCGGCGCATTCGGGCGGGAACCCGACGTGGCATGCCGGTCGCAGGCCCCCAGGGCGAGTAGACTGGACAATAAAACAAGTGGAGCGAACAACTTCTGAAGCATGGTGATATACAAAGATCAATCGTGCCGCCATTGTAGCCGAGTAGTCTTTGCGTGCCCGCATTGCATGGAATCGCGCCTACGCACGATAGAAAGCGCCATTTCCAATCGGAATGATATAGAATTCGCCCTTTCCAAAAGCTAAAGTGCATTTGAGCAAATATAACGGCGATGGATAATTTCTCCATTCCCGAGGATCTCCGGCGCTTCGTGCTGACCAGCATACCCTCGGTGCCCTTCCTCGAAGCCCTGCTGCTGATGCGGGCAGATCCGGCGCGGTGCTGGAGCCGGGATACCCTCGCGCGCCGTCTTTACGTGCGCGACAAGGTCGCAGAAGGCTTGCTGGACGAACTGTGCCGTGCAGGTATCGCCGCGCCCGCCTCCAATGCGGCAGACGGCTATTGCTACCGGCCGCGCGAAGACGCGCTGCGCGAGCGCATCGACCGCCTGGCCGACCTGTACTCGACCCATCTGGTCGAAGTTACCCACCTCATCCATTCTTCCCTCGACCGCAAGGCCCAGCAGTTCGCTGATGCCTTCAAATGGCGAAAGGATTCCTAAGTGGCGTTTACCATTTACTCGCTTTGTGCCCTGACCGCGCTGGCCTGCTCCTGGCTGCTGCTGGCCAGTTACCGCCGCACCGGCCACCGTCTCCTGTTCTGGAGCGGCTGGTCCTTCGTCGCGATGACGGTGAACAATCTGTTCCTGGTGCTGGACAAGGTGGTCTTCCCTGGGCCGGACATCAACTTCCTGCCGGTGCGCCTGATCGCGGCGCTGGTGTCGATGCTGCTCCTGCTGTACGGCCTGATCTACGAGAAGGAATGAGAACGTGAACGATATACTGACCGGCGCCATCGCCATGGGCTCAGGCGTGATCGCGCTGTTCTTCCTGCGCTTCTGGCGCAGCACCCGCGACCGCTTCTTCCTGTATTTCGCGCTGTCCTTCGGCATCGAGGGCGCGCACCGCGTGTATTCGGCCCTGACATACCAGGACAACGAGGATTCGCCGCTGCATTACCTGATCCGCCTGCTGGCCTATGGGCTGATCCTGTGGGCGATCCTGGAAAAGAACCTGCCCGAGCGGAAGAAGCAGTAAGCGCTGCCCCCGGTAGCGTGCGCCCGCGCCCTTCCCCCTGCGCCATAATCGCTTGACGATCATGCAAAAGGAGGAAGCAATGGCAAACCAGCAAAATCAGCAGGGCCAGCAGAACCAGCAGCGCGCCACCCCGGATCAGGAACAGAACGGCCGCTCCGAAGACCTGCTGCCGGCGGGCTCCGCCGACAACACGGACAACAGCGCCGCTGACGGCCGCTTCGAAGTGGCCGAGGAAGTCAACCTCGACCAGCAATCCGATTCCACCCGCCGCGTCGGCCAGGCGCCGAAAGGCATCGCCTCCGATGCGCTGGCCGATTCCCTCAAGTCCGACAAGCCGGAAGGCGGCGCGTAATCACATCGTGATCCCCATCCGCAGGCCCTCGATCGTGTGGGCCTGGTAGATGTCTTCCAGCGAATCCACCACGCGGCAGGTCAGGTGCCTGCGCACCTCTTCCGGCAGTCCCTCCCAGTAAGCCCGCGTGACCTGCAGGTCGTGCTTCTCGGCGTTGCGCGCATCCGGCGCATCGACGCCCAGCACGAACACCGGGCGCGACAGCTGCGAACGGTTGGCGGTGCCGCGGTGGATGGTCAGCGCCGAGCGCGCCGAAATGTCGCCCACCTGCGGCAGCTTGCGCTGGGCGCGCGCCTCGTAGCGCGGATAGAGCGATTTATCCGGGAACATCAGGTCGCCGCCCGCCAGGTCGTCCCACTGGGTGCCGGGCGCGATCTCGAAGGGGCCGATCTCCTCGGTGACGTCGACGGTGGTGATGTTGAAGGCCAGCGAATTCAGTCGGCGCCCGACCAGGGTCGCTTCCGGCGACGGGAAATCGCGGTGCCAGGGCTGGTGCATCGCGCCGGGAAACGGAATGTCGAAGCCGGCCTCGACCACCTTGTAGTCCGGCCCCAGCACGGCGCGGCAGACCGCCGTCACCCACGGATGCGTGACCAGCTCGACGAAGCCGCGGATCCGCTCCGGATGCACCTCGACGTAATAGCGGGCCGGTCCGCGCTCCAGAGCCCCGCCCGGCCGTGCGCGCGCCTCGGCGAACAGGGTCTCGATGTCTTCCTTCAGCTGCCCCACCCACTCTTTCGTGAACGCGCCCTTGCGGGCGATGATGCCGTCGCCGTAGATACCGCCCATGATGGCGGCGACGTCGACGTTTTCTTCCATAGCCTTGCTCATGATCTCTCCTCCTGGGTCGCCATCCTACCGCCAAGCCGGCAAGCGGCGCGCACGGCCGATGGTTGACTTTCTGTGGGACTGCTCCTACATTGCATGGACCATCGACGATAGAGACCCGCATGCAAGCTGTTCACGACGCTGCCGCCAGCCCCCAGCCCACGCGCGGCCGCGTCCTGTTCGTCTGCGACCGCCCTGACGTCGATCCGGCGGTGGCGAGCGTCGCCGCGGAACTCGGCTATGAAGTACTGCGCGTGCGCAGCGCCGACGAGGCCCTGCGGCACACGGCCGCGCCCGGCTTCGCCCTGATCCTGGCCGGTTATGCCGACAACGTCCATGCTTTCGCCGGGGTGCTGCGGCGCCTGCGCACCGCCTTCCCGCCGACCCCGCTGGTGGCGATCGGCGTGCCGCGGCAGCGCGACTTTCCGGTCGAGCCCCTGTACGAGGCCGGCGCGCTGTCGGTGCTGGACGAGCCGATTTCGCCGCCGATCCTGAAGTCCAAGGCACGTTTCTACCTCGATGCCTACGCCACCGCGGCCGAGCGCACCCGCACCCAGCAGGCGCTGGAAGAGACCCGCGCGCGCCTCGAAGCGACGATCGCCGCCGCCGAGGTCGGCGTGTGGACCTGGGACATTGGCGCCGACCGCCTGGTGGCGGACCGCCGCACGGCCCTCGTCTACGGCGTCGACCCGGATCGGGCGGACAGTACCCCGCTGTCCGCTTATTTTGCCGCCGTCCACCCGGACGACGATGCGGCGCTCCGTTCGCGGCTGCAGCAGGCAATCGCCACCGGCACGTCGTACGCCGCAACCTACCGCGTACGCGACGGCAGCGGCGGCTGGCGCTGGGTCCTGGCGCGCGCCCAGGTCGAGCGCAGCGGGCAGCAGGCCACCCGGCTGCGCGGCGTGGTGATCGACGTGACGGTGCAGAAGCAGGCCGAGGAACGTTTGCAGGCCAGCGAGGAACGCTACCGTACGCTGTTCGACTCGGTGGACGAAGGCATCTGCGTGATCGAACTGCAGTACGATGTCGACGGCAGGCCGGTCGACTACCGCTACCTGGAAGTGAATCCGGCCTTCGCCGCGCATACCGGCCTGACGGACCCCGTCGGCAAGACCGCGCGGACCCTGATGCCCGCGCACGAGGGCCGCTGGTTCGAGCTGTATGGCCGGGTCGCCGCCACCGGCGAACCGGTGCACTTCATCGAAGAAGCGCTCGGGCTGCAGCGCTGGTTCGACGTCTACGCCGCGCGCGTCGGCCCGGCCGGCAGTCGCAAGGTGGTGGTGCTGTTCACCGACATCACCGAACGGCGCCGCACCGAGCTGGAACTGCGCCGCCTGGCCGACGACCTGGCCGAGCAGGACCGCCGCAAGACGGCCTTCCTGGCCACGCTGGCGCACGAACTGCGCAACCCGCTGGCGCCGATCCGCAGCGGCCTGCAGCTGATGCGCCGCGCAAAAGGGGATCCGCAGTCGCTGGCGCGCGTGCAGGACATCATGGACCGCCAGATCGATCACCTGGTGCACCTGGTCGACGACCTGCTCGACGTGGCCCGCATCACGCGCGGCCAGATCGAGCTGAAACCCGCCTGGATCGATCTCGAAGAGGTGGTGCGGGCCGCGGTCGACACCAGCCTGCCGCTGATCGAAACGGCGCGCCACCGCCTCGACCTGCGCTTCCCCGGCGCGCCGGTGCAGCTGGTCGCCGATCCGGTGCGCCTGACCCAGGTCGTCAGCAACCTGCTCAACAACGCCGCCAAGTACACGCCGCGCGGCGGCGCCATCGTGGTCGCCGTCGAACGCGAGCTCGAACAGGGGCAGGCGGTGATCGTCGTCTCCGACAACGGCATCGGCATCCCTGCCGGATCGCTGGATGCGATCTTCCAGATGTTCACCCAGGTCTCGCATCCGGACCAGCGCAGCCAGGGCGGGCTGGGGATCGGCCTGTCGCTGGTGCGCAGCCTGGTCGAACTGCATGGCGGCACCATCACCGCCGCCAGCCGCGGCATCGACGCCGGCAGCATGTTCACGGTGCGGCTGCCGCTGGCCGGCCCGAGCCGGCCGGTGCCGGCCGGGCGCGCGCCCGCCGCGGCAAGCACCACGCCGTCGGCGCTGAAGCTGCTGGTGGTGGACGACAACCGCGACGCCGCCGAGACCCTGGCGGCGCTGCTGGCAACCATGGGCCATAGCGCGCCGGTGGCCGCCGACGGCTACCAGGCGCTGCGCATGGTCGCCAGCCTGCGCCCGCAGATCGTGTTCCTGGATATCGGCATGCCCGGCCTGTCGGGTCATGAAGTGGCGGAGAAGCTGCGCGCCGATCCGCAGTTCGACGGCGTGCGCCTGGTGGCCCTGACCGGCTGGGGCGGCGAAGCGGACCGCGCCCGCAGCAGCGCCGCGGGCTTCGACGCCCATCTCACCAAGCCCGCGACCGTGGCGGCGATCGAAGAAGTCCTGGCGCGCCTGGGCTCACCAGTCTAGGGACAGCAGACGCTCGGCCATGCGCGGCCAGCACAGTTTTCCGACCTCCTCGCGCGTGGCCCAGCGGAAGCCGTCGGTCTCCGGCGTCGGCTTCCCGGTGATATGGTGCGGGAAGAAACTGCGGCAGACCAGGTGGCCGAGGTCGGGCAGTTCGTCGCCCACCTCGACCTTGTATAAGTGCAGGCATTTGTCGCGCCGGTACTCGAAGCGGCCCAGGTCCATGAAGCGCGCCGCTTCGAACACGAGCCCCGCTTCTTCGTACAGTTCGCGCATCGCCGCCGCCAGCGGGTCTTCGCCCGGATCCTGCAGGCCTTTCGGGATGTCCCACTTGGCGGTATTGGTCACGTGGCAGATCAGCAGGCGGCCGGCGCCGTCGACCACCAGGGTGCCGCAGGAGACGTCGCGGGGCTTGGCAGACTGCTTCAAGGCAGGCCCCGCGAGGCCGCGGCCAGCGCCTGCTCCAGCGCTTCCAGGCTGACCGGCTTGATCAGGTGCTGGTCGAAGCCGGCTTCCTGCGACAGCCGCTGGTCGCTTTCGGAGCCCCAGCCGGTCAGCGCGATCAGCACCACCTTGCGCAGCGCCGCGGTACGGCGGATCTCGCGCGCCACTTCATGCCCGCTCATGCCGGGCAGGCCGATGTCGAGCAAGACCAGGTCGGGCACGAAGGCGCATGCCGCCGCGAGTCCCTGCGGCCCGTCGTGCGCAACCGTCGTCGTATGGCCCAGGACCTCGAGCAGCGCGGTCAGACTCTCGGCCGCGTCGAGGTTGTCGTCCACCACCAGCACGCGCAATGGACCGGCCGCGCCCTGCTCCTGCGCGCCCGGCAGCGTGACCGTCCCCGGCGCATGCGGCGTGCCGGGCCGCAGCGGCAGGCGCACGGTGAAGGTCGAGCCTTGTGCGCGGCCGCCGCTGAAGGCGCTGACGCGGCCGCCGTGCAGCTCGACCAGGCGCCGCACCAGCGACAGGCCGATCCCGAGACCGCCCTGGGCGCGATCGAGGCTGCCTCGCACCTGGGTGAACATCTCGAACACCGAGCCGATGGCGTCCGGCGGAATGCCGATGCCGCTGTCGGAGACCGCGATCACCGCGTGCCCGTCCTCGCGCCAGACCGACAGCCCGATGCGCCCGCCGCCGGGCGTGTACTTGGCGGCGTTATTCAACAGGTTGGACAGCACCTGCACCATGCGCGTGACGTCGGCTTCCAGCTCGAGCGGTTCGGGCGGCAGCTCCACGCGCAGCTCATGGCCGTGGGCCTGGATCAGCACGGTGCTGGTCTCGACGGCGGTGGCGACGATGGTCCGCAGCAGCACCGGCTCCTTCTTCAGCTCGATCTTGCCGCGCGTGATGCGGGCGATGTCGAGCAGGTCGTCGACCAGGTGGATCAGGTGGCCCAGCTGGCGGTCCATCATGCCGTGGATGCGCGCGGCCGCCTGCGCATCCTTGGGCGCCATGCGCAGCAGATCGAGGCCGGTACGGATCGGCGCCAGCGGGTTGCGCAGCTCGTGCGCCAAGGTCGCCAGGAATTCGCTCTTGCGGTGGTCGGCTTCCGAGAGGTCGGCCGCCACCCTGCGCAGTTCGTCCTCGGCCGCTTTCTGTGCCGTGATGTCGCGCGTGATTGTGGCCAGGCCGATGTTCTGGCCATTGGCGTCGCGCACCGCGAAGCCCTTGAAGTAGACCGGAATCGGTTCGCGCCCCTGCGGCTGGGCCAGGCGCAGCTCGCCCTCCCAGGCCGCCGGCTCGCCGGTCAGGGCCGTCATCATGTGGTCGCGCACGAAGGCGCGGTCTTCGCGCGGGAAGAAGTCCAGCATGCGCCAGGCCGCGATGTTGGTGTCCGCGCTCAGCCCCGCCATACGGCGCCCGGCCGGGTTCAGGTAGATGCCGCCGGCGTCCGGCGTGAAGATGCCGATGAAGTCGGACGATTGCTCGGCCACCGCGGCCAGGCGGCGCACGCCTTCCTCGGCGCGGCGGCGGTCGGTCTCGTCGCGGAAGTAAAGCGCGATGCCGTCGGCTTCGGTCGGGAACGCGTTGAGCTCGAACCAGCGCGCCTGCGCCTCGTCGTAGACCTCCACACGACTCCTGGTGCGCTCCAGCGCGCTGCGGCGCAGGACCGGCCCGTGGACGCCATCGCGCAAGGCCGGGAACAGGTCCCAGAACTGGCCGCCGACCAGGTCTTCGCGCAAACGCCGGGTCAGGCCCTCGGCCGCGCCGTTGGCGTAGGTGATGCGCCATTCGGCGTCGAGCGCGATGAAGCCTTCGCTCATGCTTTCCAGGATCGCCTGCGAACGGTGCTCGGCGGCCTGCCGTTCGGCCGCTTCGTGGCGCTGGCCGATCACCAGCGAGGCGGTGTTCGCCAGCAGGGCCAGCGCCGCTTCTTCCTGCGGCGCCAGCAGGCCGACGTCGCGGTAATACAGGCTGAAGGTGCCGAGCACGGCGCCGGACGGCGCCAGGATGGGCAGCGCGCGGCAGCCGCGCAGGCCGTAGGCCAGGGCCATGTCGCGCTTCTCGCCCCATACCGGATCGGCGCCGATGTCGGGGCTGGCCACCGGTTCGGCGCGCCAGGCCGCGGTGCCGGCCGTGCCGCTGAGGGGCGCGATGCGCAGGGCGTCGAGGGCCAGCTGGAATTCGAGCGGCAACGAAGGCGCGGCGGCGTGCCGCAAGTGCTGGCCGTCGTTGGTCACCAGCTGGACCGAAGCCAGCGCTGCGCCGCCGCTGTAATCCTCGGCGGTGCGCGCCAGCACGTCCAGCACGTCGCCCAGCGGCGCATCGGTGACGGCCAGTTCGAGCGCCCCGCGCTGGCCGACGGCAAGCGCGTTGGCGCGGGTGCGGTCGGTAACGTCGACACCATGCAGCAGCACCCCCGACACGCTGCCGTCCGGCTCGCGCAGCGCCATGCAGACGAAATCCAGGAAGTGTTCGTCGAGGCCGGCGCGCGGCGCGAACGCGCGCAGCAGCAGGCGCGCGTTGCTGGCATCGACTGCTTCGCCTCTGCGGTAGACGCGGTCGATCAGTTCGAGGAAGTCCTGGCCCTCGAGTTCGGGCAAGGCCGCGCGCAGCGGCAGCCCGGCCAGTTCGCGGCCGCCGGCCAGTTCCAGGAAGCGCTGGTTGGCCATGTCGACCACGTGTTCGGGCCCCGTCATCACGCACATCAGGGCCGGCGCGCGGTGGAAGATGTCGCGCATGCGGTCGCTCGCGGCCTGCAGCTCGCGCACCAGCTGGTCGCGCACCGCCTGCGCCTGGCGCTCGCTGCGCGCGAGCTGCTCGTCGCGGCTTTTCAGGGCGGCGCGATGCCGCTCCTCCTCGATCTCGGCGAGCTGGGCGCGCTTGCGGTACAGCTCGATGAAGACCCCGGCCTTGGCCCGCAATACGGTGGTGTTGAAGGGCTTGGTCATGTAATCGACCGCGCCCAGCGCATAGGCGCGCTCGATCGGGAAGTCCTCGGCGTCGCCGGCGGTCAGGAAGATGATGGGCAGGGCCTGGGTGCGCGGGTGCTGGCGGATCAGCTCCGCCAGTTCGAAGCCGTTCATGGTCGGCATGCGCACGTCCAGCAGCACCACCGCGAAGTCGCGCGCCAGCACCTCGCGCAAGGCCGCCTCGCCGGACGTCACGGACACCATCTCCCCTGCCAGCCCGACGAGGGTAGCTTCGAGCACCGCCAGGTTGGCGGGCTGGTCGTCGACGAGGAGGATGCTGGTGCGGTCCTTAACCATGCGGAAAAGATGATGCAAATAATGCAATGTATGCCCCAAGCTGCTGAAAGTCAATTGTGCGCTGCGGCCAGACGGCCGCCTCCACACTAGGACGGATATGCAGAATGAATCGGAGTTTGTCGATGAGTATTCCCTTCCTGGCGCCGCTGCGCCGCTTTTCCTTCCTCGGTAATTCCCTCGAAGACTGGGCGCTGGCCCTGGCGGTGGCGGTCCTGGCGACGGCGGCGATGGCCTTCGTACGCGCGATGGTGCTGCGGCGCCTGGGTGCGAGGTCGGCCGTCACCGAGACCCGGCTCGACGACCTGGTCGTGACGATGCTGTCTAGGACCTACCTGCTGTTTATGGTCGCCTTTGCCGTGTATTTCGGCAGCACCTTCCTCGAACTCGGACGCGCGCGCGAGCTGTTCGTGTCGCGCATTGCAGTGGCGGCCCTGCTGCTGCAGGTCTCGGTGTGGGGCGACGTCGGCCTGCGTGCCTGGCGCGACCAGCTGCGCCAGGGCCAGGACGGCGCGCGCCGCAATTCGAGCGCGGTGCTGGGCTTCAGCCTGCGCCTGACCTTGTGGGTGATCGTGTTCCTGATGGTGCTCGATAACTTCGGCGTCAACATCACGGCGCTGGTGGCCAGCCTGGGCGTGGGCGGCATCGCGGTGGCGCTGGCGGTCCAGAACATCCTCGGCGACCTGTTCGCCTCGCTCTCCATCACCCTCGACAAGCCCTTCGAAATCGGCGACTTCATCATCGTCGGCGACGTACTCGGCTCGGTCGAGCACATCGGCCTGAAGACGACCCGGGTGCGCGGCCTGGGCGGCGAGCAGGTGGTGTTCTCGAACGGCGACCTGCTGAAAAGCCGCATCCACAACCACAAGCGCATGGAGACGCGCCGCGTGGCCTTCGTGCTGCGGGTTGCCTACGGCACCAGCGAGGAGCTGCTGTGCCGCATACCGCGCATCATCCGCGAGATCGTCACGGCCAAGCCGAACGTCGATTTCGAGCGCGCCCACTTCTTCATGTGGGGCGAGTGGTCGCTGAACTTCGAGGTGGTTTACCACTTCCGGAGCCCGGACTACATTCTGCACATGGACGCGCAGCAGGACATCTTCCTGGAGATTTACCGGCGCTTCGAAAAGGAAGGGATCCGCTTTGCGCACCCGCTGTCGATCGTCAAGCTGGCCGATGCGCCTGGCGGATTGCCGTCCCAGGTCGGCGCGCCGGCCGGTCCCGCCTGGCGGCATTGAGTGCAGAGGTCGCCGGACTCATCCTACAGGCCAGCCATAAGTCGTCCTATACACGCGCTTATGCGTGCCGCATAAGATGAATCCAACTCCTCGCTACCGAGGAACGCATGGCAACCATTCATAAAGGAGAATGATCATGGCACAAAACAACCAGCAGAACGGCAATAACGGCAACCGCGGTTTCGCAGGCATGGACCCGGAAAAGCAGCGCGAGATCGCCGCTGAAGGCGGCCGCGCCGCCCACGCTTCGGGCAATGCCCACGAGTTCACCTCGGAAGAAGCACGCCGCGCCGGCTCGATGAGCCACAAGAACGACGGCAACCAGCAGTCGGGCGGTAACGGCGGCGGCAACAACGGCGGCAACGGCGGCACCCGCGGCGGTTCGCCGGAGCAGCACGCCAAGGCCGGTTCGCAAAGCCACAAGAACGACGGCGGCAACCAGCAATCGGGCGGCAACACCGGTGGCGGCAATGGCGGCACCCGCGGCGGCTCCTCGGAGCAGCATGCCCGCGCCGGCTCGCAGAGCCACAAGAACGACAAGCGCTGATTTCCCGGCTTTTGTAAGTTCCTGACCGACTGCCGGCCTCGCGCCGGCAGTTTTCATTTTCACTCAACAATAGCTGTGACGCATCACGGCTATTGCCGAGCCCGCCTCGCCTTTCCGTTCGCACGCTAACGCATCCAATTGTGCGATGCCGAACGGGTGATTAATGATATATTTTTGGCACGATATTGAACGCCGCGCCCGCGTCGCATTGCTCGACCGATATGTCAATACGGTTCGCGAGCGAGCTCGAGCCCAGCCGGCCGCGTACGCACCATAAGTTGGCGGGTTGCCATCGCAGGCAGCCCTTCGTCGCACTCATGTTCTTATCCAGCACCCAGCTTCAGGGCTTGCGGCCTCCGCAAGTGCGTAGATTCAACACAACTTTAGGATAAAACAGATGAAAAAAAATATCGCCATCGTCGGCGCGGGATTCTCGGGAGCCGTGATCGCCAACCAGCTCGCGCAAGCGGGCTACCAGGTCGAAGTCTTCGAATCCCGTGACCACGTGGCGGGCAACTGCCATTCGGAGCGCGACCCGGAAACCGGCGTCATGGTCCACGTCTACGGCCCCCACATCTTCCACACCGACATCGAGCGATCCTGGGAATTCGTGAACCGCTACATGGAGTTCATGCCCTATGTGAACCGCGTGAAAGCCATCACCAACGGCGCCGTCTACACGCTGCCGATCAACCTGCTGACCATCAACCAGTTCTTCGGCAAGACCTTCCGCCCGGCCGAAGCCCAGGAATTCCTGGCAGGCCTCGGCGACAAGTCGATCGAGAACCCGACCACCTTCGAAGAGCAGGCGCTGCGCTTCGTCGGCCGCGAGCTGTACGAAGCCTTCTTCAAGACCTACACCATCAAGCAGTGGGGCCTGCAGCCGAGCGAACTGCCGGCCAGCATCCTGAAGCGCCTGCCGGTGCGCTTCAACTACGACGACAACTACTTCAACCACAAGTACCAGGGCATGCCGAAGGACGGCTACACGGTGCTGGTGGAGCGCATCCTGGACGTGCCGGGCGTGACCGTGCACCTGAACACCAAGTTCGATCCGGATTCGAAGGTCGATTACGAACACGTGTTCTACAGCGGCCCGATCGACTCCTGGTTCAAGCACCAGGAAGGCCGCCTGCCTTACCGCACGCTGGACTTCGAAGTCTTCCGCGAAAAGGGCGATTACCAGGGCAATGCCGTCATCAACTACTGCGACAACGCCGAATCCTTCACCCGCATCACCGAGCACAAGCACTTCTCGCCGTGGGAGCAGCACGAAGGCTCGATCATGTACAAGGAATACAGCCGCCAGTGCGAAGAGAAGGACCTGCCCTACTACCCGATCCGCCAGGCGCGCGAGAAGGCCCAGCTGGAACGCTACGTCAACCTGGCCAAGCAGGAAGACAACGTCACCTTCGTCGGCCGCCTCGGCACCTACCGCTACCTCGACATGGACGTCACCATCAACGAGGCGCTGACCACCTCGGACAAGTTCCTGGAAGCCGCGCAGAAGAACGCCCGCATGCCGGCCTTCGCGATCGATCCGCTGGCCTGATCCGCCCCTAGCCCAACCCCGCGTCCGCCTCCGAGCCGACGCGGGGTGCTTGTTGCCGCTATACTGGTCCGATCATGCGAATTCAGCTATTTTCGGACCTGCACCTCGAGCGCGATCCCAGCTTCGAACCCCTCATCCACCCCGGCACCGACGTGATCGTGCTGGCCGGCGACATCGGCTCCTACCAGGCCAGAAGCCGCCTACAGGACGAAGATTTCGGCCTGGCGCGCTTTTCCCCGCAACGCACGCAATCCACGGCGCGGGTTCTCTACGTCCCCGGCAACCACGAATTCGACAGCCTTGAATACGACGACGCCTATGCGCGTCTGCAGCGCGTCTGCGCCCAGCTCGGCATCGAATGGCTGGACCGTGAAGTGCTGACGATAGACGGCCTGCGCTTCATCGGCAGCACGTTGTGGGCGGACTTTGACGCCGTCGCCAGCCAGGAACCCGACCTCGCGAAGCAGCTGCAGGCGCGCGGGAAAGCCTTCCGCGCCGCCAACTACTACCTGGCCAAGAACACCACCTTGCGCGGCGGCGAACCGGTGCTGGCCGAGGGCCAGCGCGAGATGTCCCTGTCCTGCCAGGACTGGCTGCGCGACGCGCTGGCGGAACCCTTCGACGGGCCGACCGTGGTGGTCACCCATTACGCGCCCAGCCTGCGCAGCGCCGACCCGCGCTACGGCGTCTCGCCCGGCACGGCCGGCTTCTGCAACAGCATGGACGCGCTGATCCCCTTTGCGGACGTGTGGATGCACGGCCACCTGCACTGCGCCAACGACTACCTGGTCGAGGGCGAGATCGATGGCCGCAAGCGGACCTGCCGCGTGGTCGCCAACCCGCTCGGCTATGCGAACAAGGGCGAGCAGGCGGCGTTCCGGCCGGAGCTGGTGATCGAGCTGTGACGCATCGAGCTGTACATCAGCGGGCTGCGGCCGCCCCGGCCAGGACCGGCTTGCCCGCCGGCCCGGGATCTTCCGGATTCAGCACCATCTGCACGTAGTTCTCCGTGTTGAAGTAGCGCCGCGCGGCCTGGCGGATTTCCTCGGCAGTGACTGCATCGGCGCGCGCCTGGCGCACGAGCAGCCCTTGGGCGTCGACGCCGAACAGCGTCGCACCGTTCAACACGTCCAGCCAATAGCCGTTGGAACGCAGTTTGTCCGGCCAGTCCTCGCGCCAATGGCGCTTGACCTTGGCCAGGTCGGCCGGATCGGGACCATCCTTCTTCATGCGCTCGATTTCCGCGAACAGGGCCGCGGTCATCGCTTCCACCTTTTCCGGGCCGGTTGGCAGGTGGGCGGCGATCCAGTAGTGCTGGTAAGGCACTACGTCGATTTCGCCGCTCATGCTGCCGCCATAGATCAGGCCCAGCTTCTCGCGCAGGATGGCGGTGATGCGCAGGTTCATGATCTCCATGAGCGCATCCATGCGCAGCTGTTCGTCGGGCGACCACGACGCCGGCCCGGTAAAGTGCAGCGATACCTGGCTCTTCGGCTCGCTGCCGGCACGCAGTTCGCGCTTGACCACGCCCTCCGCGAAACGCAGGCCGACATCCCTGTAGCCCAGTTGCAGTTCCCCCGCCGGCAAGTTGCCGATGTAGGCCGCCAGCAGCGGCTTCAGGCGATCGACACTGAAGTTCCCGACCAGGGTGAAAGTGAAGCCTCTCGCGCTGCCGAAACGCCGGCGGTACAGGGCGAGGCTGCGGTCGAGGTCGACCTGCGCCAGGTCGGCCGCCACGATGGCGCGCGGCGCGTAGGGATGCTTGCCGTACAGCGTATCAGTGGCCGCGTCCTCGAATCGCGCTTCCGGCATCGCATCGCGGTTGCGCAGCATGTCTTCCTGCTTGCGCATGGTGGACCGGTACAGGCCTTCGTCGCGCCGTAGCGTGCCGAAGCGCATCGTCAGCAATTGCAGCATCGCCTCGATGTCGTCCATGCTGCTGCCCGAACTGCCGGACACGCTGTCGGTCATGGAATTGATGTCGGTGGCGATGCTGGCCCCGTGTCCGGCCAGCACTTTGGTGATCTCGCTGCCCGAAAGCCCGTCCATCCCCATGGTCGTCACCAGCATGCAGGCGTAGCGCGCACTCGGCAGGTCGGCCGGCTCGAACAGTTCCAGGCCGCCGAAGCGCTCGGCTTTCAGCAGCACCTGGTCCTTGTGAAAGCGGGTCGGCTTGAGGACGACGTGGATGCCGTTCGAGAGCGTCAGCCGGGTCAGGCCCAGCGCCTTGTCCCTGGTCTCGGCGACGATGCGGCCCGGTACCGCCGGACGGGCCATCAGCTGCGCGGGCAGCCGCTTCGCTTCGAGAGCGCCTGCCGGTGCCTGTTCGGCCGCGGCGACCTCGGCGAGCAGCGCAGGGCCGGAGGGCGGCGGCGCCTGCGGCAGGTCGGCGCCCAGGTACACCACCAGCTTGTCCGCGCCGTCGGGAATGGTCTTGCGCGTCCATGCATTCAGCTCTTCCAGCGTGATCCCGGCCAGGAATGCCTGCGCCAGCCGGTATTCGGCGGCGATGCCAGGGATCTCTTCGTTGTTCAGGAAGTGGCGCAGGTAATCGTCCACGTAGGTGGCCGAGTCGGTGGTGTAGCGTTCGTTGAAGGCCCGTTCGTAGGAGCGCAGGATGTTCTTCCGCGCCCGCTCCAGCTCTTCCCGGGAAAAGCCGGTGTCGCGCAGGCGCCGGTGTTCCTGCAGCAGCGCCGCGAGCGCCGGGCCGCTGCCGGCGGCGCCCAGCGTCACGCTGGCGGCATAGGCCATGTGGCGCGCCGTCGGGCGATCGAGGCCGCTGCTGGCGCCGACGAAAGGCGGATCCGGCTGTTGCGCCAGGTCGGCCAGGCGCTGCCCCATCAGCGTGTTGAACATGCGCTCGACCAGCTTGCTCCGGTAGCTGCCGTAAGTGCCGGGATCCGGCTCGTAGCGGACCGGGTAATCGAGGGCGATCTGGCGTACCGTCAGCTCGGGGTCGGTCAGCACCAGCGCTTCACTGCTGCGCTGCGGCGGAATGTCTTCGTAAGTGCGGGGTCGCTCGTTCGCAGGGTTGACCAGCCCGCTGAAATGGGCGCGGATCAGGCGCTCGGCTTCAAGCGGGTCGATGTCGCCGACCGCGATCACGGCCATCAGATCCGGCCGGTACCAGTCGCGGTAGAAGCGGCGCAGCGCATCGGGCTGGAAGCTGCGCAGCACCTCTTCGCTGCCGATCGGGTCGCGCATCGCATAGCGCGCGCCATTGAACAGCTTCGGCAGCAGCTGCCGGCGTAGGCGCTCGCCCACACCCTTGCGCGTGCGTGCTTCCTCCAGCACGATGCTGCGCTCCTTGTCGATGGCGGCGGGATCGAAGCGCAGGCCGTGCGCCCAGTCCTCGAGGACGGTGAAGGCCTGCTCGACGTGCCGCTTGTCGCCGGTCGGCACCGGCAGCAGGTACACGGTTTCGTCCATCGACGTGTAGGCGTTCAGGTCGGCGCCGAACTGCACGCCGATCGACTCCAGCCACGAGACCAGCTCGTGGCGCCTGAAATGGGTGCTGCCGTTGAAGGCCATGTGCTCGACGAAGTGGGCCAGGCCGAGCTGGTCTTCGTCTTCGAGGATGGAGCCGGCCTTGACGACCAGCCGCAGCTCGAGCCGGTGCGCCGGACGCCCGTTGCGCTGGATGTAGTAGCGCAGACCATTCGCCAGTGTTCCGACCCTGACCTGCGGACCGGGCGGAATCACTGCCGACAGATTGGCAGGCAAGTCAGCGGACTGGGACGCGGCGGGCAGTGCCAGCGCGGCCGCGATGGCGCCGGCGGCGAACAGCTTGCATGGGCGGAAGCGTCGCATCGCTGGCCTCAGCGCTGCTGGGCCAGCTTGCCGGCCGCCGTCGCATCCTCGGGATTGAGCAGCACCTCCACGTAATTTCCGGTGTTGAAGTAGCGCTGCGCCGCCAGTCTGATGTCTTCCGGCGTGATGTTCCCGGCCCGCTGCAGCTGGTCGAGGATGCGGTGCGGATCGCTGCCGTACAGCTCCGCGCTGCCCAGCGCAGACACCCAGTAAGCATTGCTGCGCATGTTGTTCTGCCAGGACTGGCTCCAGCTCCGTTTGACCTTGTCGAGTTCCGCCGGGTCCGGCCCGTCCTTCTTCATGCGTTCGATCTCGGCAAACAGGGCCGTGCGCATGCGCTCGACCTGGTCCGGGCCGGTCGGCAGCGCGGTGCCGATGACGTAATGCTCCCACGGCGTGCGGACGATGCTCCCGCTCATGCTGCCGCTGTAGATCAGGCCCATCTTCTCGCGCAGCACCTCGACGATGCGCAGGTTCATGACTTCGACCAGCGCAGAGAGCCGCTGCTGCTCGTCCGGCGACCAGACGGCCGGCCCGCTAAAGCTCAGCGCCAGGGTGCTCTTCGGCTCGGTGCCGGCCTTCACTTCGCGCTTGACCACGCCGGTGGCGTAGCGCAGGCCGACGTCGCGGTAAGCCAGCGGCAGGTCCGGGGTCGGCAGCGTGCCCAGGTAGGCCGCAAGCAGGGGCTTGATCTTCTCCACGTCGAACTTCCCGGCCAGGACGAAGGTGAAGCCCTTCGCACTGGAAAAGCGCTGGCGGTAGATCGCGATGCTGCGGTCGAGGTCGACCTTCGGCAGGTCGGCCATCACGGTGGCGCGCGGCTCGTAGGGGTGCTTCGCGTAGAGGGTGTCGACCAGCACGTCGCCGAAGCGCGCCTGCGGGGTGGCGTCGCGGTGGCGCAGGATTTCCTCTTCCTTGGCCAGGTAAGACTTGTACAGGCCTTCGTCGCGGCGCACGCCGTCGAAGCGCAGCCACAGCATCTGCAGCATGGTTTCGATTTCCTCGGGCGTGCTGCCCGCCACGCCGCCGATCTCGTCGGTGTCGGCGCCGAGCTGCACGCCCGCGTTCGCATTGCGGCCGGCCAGCATCTTGCGCAGTTCGAGCGGGCTGAAATCCTTCAGGCCCATGGCTGCCACCAGCGCGCTGGCATGGCGGGCATTGACCAGGTCCTTTTCGTCGAACAGATTCTGGCCGCCGAAGCGCCGCGCGCCCAGCAGCACCTGGTCCTGCTGGAAGCCGGTGGGCTTGAGGATGGCCTTGATCCCGTTCGAAAACGTCAGGCGGGTGATGCCGAGCGACTTGTCGACGGTCTCCGCGACGATCGCGCCGGGTACGGCGGGCGGCGCCATCAGGCGGCTCGCCACCGCTTTTTCCTCGCGTGCGGTGACCACCGCCTTCTCGCCGGCGGCAACCTCGGCCAGCAGCTGTCTAGGTGCCGGCGCGGGCGCCGCTTCGCCGCCGACGTAGATCACCAGCTTTTTGTCGTCGCCGGGGATCATCCTGCGCGCGAAGGCGTTCACCTCGTCCAGCGTGATGGCCGCCAGCATCTCCTGCACGATGCGGTGTTCGGCCTCGTTGCCCGGCAGCGGCTCGTTCGCCGTGAAGTTGCGGATGTACTCGGCCACATAAGTGCCCGAGGTGGTGCCCTCGCGCTCGTTGTAGCTGCGCTCCTCGCTGCGCTGCAGATTCTTGCGGGCGCGCTCGAACTCGGCCCCGCCGAAGCCGTGCTGGCGCGCACGCTGCTGTTCCTGCAGCAGTGCGGCCAGGGCCGGCGCGCTGCCGCCGGCGCCGAGGACCACGCGCGCCGCATAGCCGCGGTAGCGCGGCGTTACCTGCTGGATCCCGCTGCTGGCGGCCACGAAAGGCGGATTCGGCTGCTGCCCGACTTCGACCAGGCGCTGCGCCAGCATACCGCCGACCAGGCGCTCCAGCAGGCGCTCGCGGTAGCTGCCGTAGGTGCCGCGGTCCGGCGCGTAGCTGACCGGGTAATGCAGGGACACCGCGTTCATCGGCAGTTCGCGGTCGGTCACGGCCAGCGCCTCGGTCGCGGCCAGCGGCGCGATCTCGACGTAGTCGCGCGGGCGCGGCGCCGCCGGATTGGTCAGCGGCTCGAAGTGCTTGCGGATCTGCCGTTCGAGTTCTTCCGGTTCGATATCGCCGACCGCCACCACGGCCATCAAATCGGGCCGGTACCAGTCGCGGTAGAAGCGACGCAGCGCGTCGGCCTTGAAGCCGCGGATCGATTCGTCGGTGCCGCCGATCGCGCGGTCGGCGTAGCGCGAGCCGTTGAACAGCTTGGGCATCAGCACCTTGTTGATGCGCTCGCCCACGCCCTTGCGGGTGCGCAGCTCTTCGAGAACGACGCCGCGCTCCTTGTCGATGTCGGCGTCGTTGAAGGCGACGCCATGGGCCCAGTCTTCGAGGATCGTGAATGCCTTGTCGACGTTTTCCTGCTTGTCGGTGGGGACCGGCAGCACGTACATCGTCTGGTCGTAAGAGGTGAAGGCGTTCAGGTCCGCGCCGTACTTCACGCCGATCGACTGCAGCCAGCCGACCACTTCGTGCTTGCGGAAGTGGGTCGAGCCGTTGAAAGCCATGTGCTCGGTGAAGTGCGCCAGGCCGCGCTGGTCCTCGTCTTCGAGGATGGAGCCGGCCTTGACCACCAGGCGCAGCTCCAGCCGGCGTGCCGGCACCTTGTTCTGGCGGATGTAGTAGGTCAGGCCGTTCGAGAGCTTGCCGATCTTGACCCCGGGTCCGGTCGGGATGGCGGCGTTCGGGTCGAAGGCGGCCTGGGGAGCGAGCTGAGAAGCGGGTTGAGAAACGGCAGGCGCCAGCCAGGCGGCGGCGATGGCGAGGCTGATGATGCTACGGGCGAGAATGCGGTGCATCCTGGGGTTCCTTGCGTTGTTCATCACAAACGCAGAGCTTACCAGTTGGCAACCCCAAGAGGTACGCGAATTCTCACCCGCCCTGCATCGTGCTATTCGTAGCGCAGGGCTGCCGCCGGCTGCAGGCGCGCCGCCGACCAGCTCGGGTACAGGGTCGCCACGAAAGCCAGCAGCACCGCCACGCCGCCGATGCGGCCGACGTCGCCCCAGCGCAGATCGCTCGGCACTTCGCTGATCAGGTAGATGTCCTTGGACAGGAACTGCACGCCGAACGCGTGCTCGATGGCCGGCACGATGACGTCGACGTTCAGCGCGAACAGCACGCCGATGGCCACGCCCAGCAGCGTGCCCAGCACGCCGACCAGCGTCCCCTGGATCACGAAGATGCGCATGATCGAGCGCGGCGAGGCGCCCAGGGTGCGCAGGATGGCGATGTCGGCCTGCTTGTCGCGCACCGTCATCACCAGGGTCGAGACCAGGTTGAAGGCGGCCACCGCGATGATCATGGTCAGGATCACGAACATCATGCGCTTCTGCGACTGCACGGCGGCGAACCAGGTCGCGTTCACGCGGGTCCAGTCGCGCACGAACATGCGCTGGTCGAGGCCGCGCGCCAGCTCGATCGCCACTTGCGGCGCAGCGTACATGTCGGCCAGGCGCAGGCGCAGGCCGCCCGGCGCGCTCAGGCCCTGCAGCGATTCGGCATCTTCGACGTGGACGAAAGCCAGGGCCGAGTCGAGCTGGTAGTTGCCGGAATCGAAGACGTCGGCCACCGTGAACACGCGCTGGCGGGTCGAGATCTGTCCCGGCTGCGCGGAGGCGCCAGGCGCCGCCAACAGCAGGCGTACCTTGTCGCCGGTTTTCACGTCCAGCGCGCGCGCCAGTTCGCTGCCCAGCACGACGTTGTTGGAACCGGGCTTGAGCGCGTCCAGGTTGCGGGCATGGGTTTGCTGCGCAATGTCCGAGACCTTGACCTCGGCTTCGGGCAGCACGCCGCGGATCACCACCGGCTTCATGGTGTCTTCGCGCAGCAGCATGCCCTGGATCTCGGCGAAGGGCGCGGCCGCCGTGATGGCGGGATTGCGCAGGGCCTGCTGCTCGACGGCGCGCCACTCGGGCATGGCGCCGTCGCCGGCCATCACCTCGACGTGGGCCAGCACCGAGAGCATGCGGGCGGTGACCTCCTTTTCGAAGCCGTTCATCACGGACAGCACGACGATCAGCGCGGCGACGCCGAGCGCGATCCCGGCCACGGAGATCAGGGAAATGAAGGAGAGGAAGCGGTTGCGGCTGGCGCGCTTACCGGCGCGGGTATAGCGCAGGCCGATCAGCCACTCGTAAGGCAGGCGGTGCAGGATACTCATCCGCGCATTTTGCCATAAAAGCAAAAAACCGCCCACGCATTGCTGCGGGGCGGCTGTTTTCAGACTTTACGTCGGCTCTGACCGCTTATTCGGCGGCTTGCGCCTTCTTCGGCTGGTCGCCGATCGCGGCGGTCTGCACGGCAGGCTGTTTGACCGGCAGCGGGCTGACGTTGCCGGCTTCGGCGCCGGTGTAGCTGTTGCCGTCGGCGCTCAGGCGCTGGGCCTTGTTGCCCGGTTCGGTGGTTCGGATCAGCTCGTGCATCGCATTGGCAGTCTTGTCCCACGACGTGCCGGCGACCACGGTGCGCATGCGCTGGGCCAGGTCGGCCTTCTGCTCGTCGCTCAGGGCCAGCATGCGGTCGCAGGCGGCGATGAACTCGGCCGGCGTCTCGGCGATCTCGACGACGTGGCTGTACGGCACCTTGACGTCGGTGATCGGGGTCGAGACCGAAGGCAGCTCGGCAGCCATGTATTCCAGAACCTTGGTCGGCGAGATGAACTTGGTCGACTCGTTCATCGCGAACGGCAGCAGGCAGACATCCCAGCCGGCCAGGAACTTCGGCAGCTCTTCATAGGTGCGCTGACCCATGTAGTGGATGTTGGCGGCCTGCGGCAGGTGGGCCGGGTCGATCTTCACGACCGGACCGACCAGCACGATCTGCCAGTCCGGGCGGGCGGCGGCCATTTCGCGGATCAGTTCGATGTCGAAACGCTCGTCGATCACGCCGTAGAAGCCCAGGCGCGGACCCGGGATATTGGCCTGGTCCGGGTGGCTGTACGAACGGTCCTGGGCCTTCTGGAAGTGCTTGGCGTCGACGCTGCTCGAGAAACAGTGGGCGTTCGGGTGACGCTCCTTCTTGGAGTTGTACAGGCTCGGGCCGCCGGTAAAGCACAGGTCGGCGATGTTCAGCAGTGCGCTTTCGCGCTGCACCAGCTGCTTCGGCGGGTTCTTGAACGCGGCCAGTTCGTCCATGCAGTCGTACACGACCAGCGAGGGTTCGAAGCTTTGCAGCAGCGGCAGGGCCATCGGGGTGTAGAACCAGACGACCGGCTTTTCGCCTTGCGGCACGAGGTCGGCCAGCAGGTTCTGCAGGGTCGGGATCTGGTCGTCATGGAAACCAGGCGCGTGGATTGCGGTATGCGGCTGGCACACCGTGATGTTCGGCGCAACGTCCGTCTTCTTCAGGTGTGCCTGCCCTTCGTGGTAGACCGGTTCCTCGACGATCAGGATTCGGTAGTGTTCCGCCAGACGCGTCATCAGGTGTTGGGGACGCTGAAAGACAAAGTCCCAACGCAGGTGGCAAAACACGATCAGGGTTGGCATTTTACAAGTTCCTTTCGCCTTCGGGCGTTCTCGTTGATCTGGAATTCAGCCGGCGCGAAACTGGCTTGTGCGCTTGGACGCGCCAGGTTTCGGGGGTGCCGGACCCGAGAATCGTAACATGCAAAATCGCCAAGATTTTCGGTTACCAGTTGCAATATTGACAAGCGGTAACGAATTTGGCCCACATGCTCTTGTCGCCCCTAGGAGACTTGTGACTGTCAGTCAAAAATGTAGGTTTAGTCCTACGATCAATCAAGAAAAAACACTACGAAAATACATCGTGCACTCAAGCGTGCGCAGGGTTAGATGGAGAACGGAAGAGCAGAAAAAGCCTGTTTCCGGGGAAGGAATCGGGCAATAAAGCGGCGAACGCGAGGCAATTAAGGTCGTGCGCGCGCACTATTCTTCGTCGTTCCCGCGCAGGCGGAAACCCAAGTCCGATGAGCTAACGAAACGCGTGCAACTTGGATCCCCGCCTTCGCGGGGACGACGTTAACGCGGGAATGACGGCTCACTAATCGCTCAGATACGCCTCGGCGCCCTCCGGCTGCCCGCCCTCGTCGAAGCCGCGCGCTACCAGCACGCCGTCCAGCGCGATCGTGCCGAGGCCGTCGCACAGGTCTTCCATTTCGGTTTCGAGGTCCGCCGCCAGGTCCAGCGGCTTGTCGATCGAGGCCAGCGGCGCGCCGCCGTCGAGCCGGTAGAGGTTGATGCGCAGCGCTGCGTGGTCGCCCAGGTCGACCGGCGCCACCACCGCCTTGATGCGCTCCGGTTCCATGTCCAGCTCGTCGAGGCGGGTGTTGACTTCGGACAGCAGGGCCAGCATGCCCAGCTCGGCCACGCCCTCCCCCTTGGCGCCGTAGAACAGGTCCTGGTACAGGAAGTTCAGTTCGATGCCGCCGGGATTGGGCGACAGGCTGCGCGCCAGCAGCGGCTGGATCGTGCCGGCCCACATGCGGTAGCGCGCCATGCGGCCCTCGAAATAGGCATCGGCCGCCGCCTCGTCCTTCGGCACCCTGTAGAAGGGATCGTCCGCGTGCTTGAGCGAGAAGCCGAGCAGGAAGCGCAGCTCCATCGCTTCGTCCTCGGGCCCGTAGCCGCTGGCGTGCCAGCCGCGCATGCTGGCTTCGATGCTCGGCGCCGCGACCAGCTTCTTGCTGCGCATCGTGGCCGCGGCTTCCTTCAGCATCTGCTGCAGGTCGCTGTAGCCGATGTGGTCGACCTCGTCCAGGTCGTACAGGTAGCGCACCAGCACGACGCGGCTGTCGGCGCTGGCCAGGCCGATGTGGCGGAAGCTGTCGCTCAGTTCTTCGAAGGCGGCGTCGTCCTGGAACACCTCGGCCGCTTTCAGGCCCCCTTGGCTGCTGACGAACAGCGGAATCATGAAGGCGTCGATCTCGAGCTCGGCGCCATCGTCGTCGCGCAGCCGCAGCGTGGCCGCCTCTTCTTCGATGTGCTCCTGCAGGTAGCGGCAGCACTCGGGATCCGTGTAGCGTGCGGCTTCGATGGCGCCGTACAGCACTTCATCGTGATTGCGGCGCAAGGCGCGGCGGACCAGGGTCAGCAGGTCCTGTTCGTGTTGCGGGATGCGCGCGGCGGCCTGCAGGTCCTCAGGGTCGGTCTCGGTAATCTCCAGCGCGAGATCGACCAGGTTCTGGGCCAGCGCCTCGTGGTCGGACTCCGCCGCGGGTTTTGCAGGTTTGCGGGGAGCTGGGCGCTTGTTTTTTGGCATGGCGACAATCGTAAAAGGTGAACAAGGCCCCATGTTATCAAATAGGCGAAAAAAAACCCCGCGAACCGGTGGCACGCGGGGTTTCCAGAGGAACGGCGCTGGCTCGCGATGATCGCTCAGGCAGCCAGGCGCAGCGAGGGTTCGCGGCTTGCCGCCGGCTTGCCCTGCCAGTTGTCCTCGAGCTTGAACACGGCCACCAGCTCGGCCAGTTCGCGCGACAGTTCCTGCAGCGACTGCGCGCTGGCCGCCGCTTCCTCGACCAGGGCGGCGTTCTGCTGGGTCACGCCGTCCATGCCCATGATGGCCTGGTTGATCTGGTCGATGCCCTGGGTCTGCTCGCCGCTCGCACTCGAGATCTCGCCGATGATGGCGCTGACCTGGCCGATCTCGCCGACGATGGCCTGCATCGCCGCGCCGGCCTGGCCGACCAGGCGGCTGCCGTTGCCGACTTCCGTGACCGAAGCGCCGATCAGGCTCTTGATCTCGCTGGCCGCCGTGGCCGAGCGCTGGGCCAGACTCCGCACTTCGCCGGCGACGACCGCAAAACCCCTGCCCTGTTCGCCCGCGCGCGCCGCCTCGACGGCCGCGTTCAGCGCCAGGATATTGGTCTGGAAGGCGATCCCGTCGATCACGCCGATGATGTCGGCAATGCGCTTGCTCGATTCTTCGATCGCGCTCATGGTGCGCACCACGTCGCTCATCACCGAACCGCCGTCCTGCGCCGCCTGCGAGGCGCGCACCGCGAGCTGGTTGGCGTGCAGCGCGTGCTCGGCGTTCTGGCGCACGGTGCTGGTCAGTTCTTCCATTGCCGCCGCCGTCTCTTCCAGCGCGCTGGCCTGGGATTCGGTGCGCGAGGACAGGTCCATATTGCCCGCGGCGATCTGCTGCGACGCCTCGGCGATGGTGCGCGAGTGGTCGCGGATCCGGCGCACCGTGCCGGACAGCTCGTCCTGCATGCGCGCGATCGACTTCAGCAGGCTCTTGTCGCTGGCGCCGGCCAGGTAGACGGGACGCGACAGATCCTTGTCGGCGATGCGGCGGGTGATGGCCGCGGCCACCGCCGGGTCGGCGCCGAGCGCGCCGGAGATCGAGCGCATCACGCGCCAGCCCAGCAGCGCGATCACGCCCAGCGCGCCCACGAACACCGCCGAGAACACACCGGCCGAGCGCCAGAACAGCGCATCGATGTCGTCGCTGAAGAAACCGGTGCCGATCCACCAGCCCCATGGTTCGAAGGCGATCACGCCTTGCAGCTTGCCGACCATCTGGCCGGTCTTCGGGTGCTTGGCCTTGACGGTGACCAGCGCGACGCGGTTCGCCGCGAGGCCTTCGCGGTAGGCCTGGGCGTCCGGACGGCCGTCCATGGTCTCGCCCTGGGCGATCTTGCCGATGTTTTCGGGCTTCGGATGCACCAGGTTCAGGCCGGCGGGCGTGCGCGCCCAGAAGTAGCTCTTGCCGTCGTTGTTCAGCTGGGTCAGGGCTTCCTTGGCCGCGGCCTGGGCCTGGGCCTCGGTCATGCGGCCCTGTTTCTGTTCGTCGTAATAGTGGGCGACCAGGTGTTCGCCCATCGCCAGCATATTGCTGACTTCGGCTTCGCGGTCGTGCACCATCGCACGCTGCAGGGTATAGAGGCTGAGACCGCCGAGCGCGGCAAGCGCAAGGACGGCGGCGCCGACGAGTATGAGGAGTCGAGTCGATACTTTCATGGTGGGCTTTCTGCTGCGTTCCTGCTGCCGGATGTGCACCAGGATGGTGCTAGTTGACGTACGGCAATTTTACCGTAGCGGGCGGCCGTTCAGGTGGCTTGTGAAGAATTCCGGACGCAGTTTTCGTGTGATTTCCAACACTGGCATCACGTGGTCGAGGTGTTCGCGCATCGCATTCACCGCAGCAAGCGGATCGCGCGCCTCGATGGCGGCCACCACGGCGCGATGTTCCTCCAGCACCCCGGTCATGCGGCCTTCCAGCGGCAGGGTCAACTGGCGGTAGCGGTCCATCTGCGTCTTGGCCTGCAGGATGATCGGCCACACGCCGGGATAGCCGGACAATTCCGTCAGCGCCGCATGGAACAGTTCGTCGGCGCGGTGGAAGGCGCGGAAGTCCTTGGCCGCGATTGCCGCTTCCTGCTCGGCGAGGATCGCGCGCAGGCGTGCCGCGCCTTCCGGGCCGGCGCGTTCGGCGGCCTTCTCGATCACGGCCGTCTCCAGCGCGTGGCGCACCAGGTTGGCTTCTTCGAGCTGGTCCAGCGGAATCCGGGCGACGAAGGTGCCGGAGCGCGGGATCACCTCGATCAGGCCTTCGTCGGCCAGGCGCTGCACGGCTTCGTGCACCGGCGTGCGGCTGGTGCCGAACTCCTCGGCGATGTCGCGCTCGACGACGCGCGCGCCGGGCAGCATGCTCATCTCGACGATGCGCTGGCGCAGGCACAGATAGACCCGGCGCGAGGCGCTCATGCCGGATTCGGCCACGGATGTCGGGGGTGTCGGCGTATTCATGCTTGAAAGTTTAACTTGCTACGTCGTTCCCGCGAAGGTGGGAACCCAAGTTTGCATGCGTTTCGACGGATCGACGAACTTGGATCCCCGCCTGCGCGGGGACGACATGCGTGCTTTCGCGGTCCGTATCAAGTTGGCATCAGCTCGCGGGCGATGATCGCGCCGCGGTGGCGGATCACGGTCCCTGCCAGCTTGTGGCCGGCACGCGCCGCCGCCGCCGGGTCCTGGCCCGACAGGCGCGCCGCCATGTAGGCCGCGCCGAAGGAATCGCCGGCCGCGGTGGTGTCGACCACGTCCTCGACCGGCTGCGGCGCCACTTCGTGCAGCTGCTCTTCGGCCCAGACCACGCAGGGTTCGGCGCCGCACTTCACGACCACTTCGCGCACGCCGTAGCCGCGGGTGCGCTCGACCACCTGGTGCGCAGTCTCGACGCCGTAGATGGCGTGCTCGTCGTCCAGGGTCAGCAGCGCGATGTCGGTGTGCGCCAGCACACGGCGGTAGACGCCGGCCGCGGCCTGGGCGCTTTCCCACAGGCGCGGGCGGTAGTTATTGTCGAAGACGACGCTGCCGCCGCGCGCGCGGCACTGGGCCAGCGCCGAGATCAGCAGTTCGCGGTCGGCTTCGGAAAGAATCGCCAGGCTGATGCCCGACAGGTAGACCATGCGCGCGGCCGCCAGCTGCACCAGCACCTTGCCGGCTTCCGGCGCTTCGAGCCAGTGGCGGGCGGCGGAATCCTTGCGCCAGTAATGGAAGCGGCGCTCGCCGCTTGGGTCGGTCTCGATCATGTAGATGCCCGGCAGGCGGTCCGGCAGGCGCTGCACGCATCGCGTATCGATGCCTTCGCTTTCCCAGCTGGCCAGCATCTCGGCCGACATGCCGTCCACGCCCAGGCCGGTCACGTAGGCGACCTTGGCCTTTGCCGGGTCCAGCATGCGCGCCATGTAGACCGCCGCGTTGAGCGTGTCGCCGCCGAAGCGGTAATCCATGCCCGCATGCGCGGGGCTGCGCTGCAGCTCGATCATGCATTCGCCGATCGCGTAGACCGTTTGTGCTTCCATCAGTAATCCTTAACTTTCAAATGCGTCGTCCCCGCGAAAGCGAAATGGCGCCACTGGCGCCATTTCCCCATGCTGAGCGACCGCAGTCGCAATGCAAGCAGTATGGCTCCGCTACATTCAGCATGGGTCCCCGCCTGCGCGGGGACGACGTTGTTACGCGCTGTCGACGTGCTTACTTACGCGAATCCCAGGTCGAACCGAAGAAGTTCGACGCGCCGATGGCCGGGAAGTCCACATACGCCTTCGAGCAGTCGACCACCTTGCTCGGATCGACGGCCTTGGTCGGCACGCCGTTGATCACGTTGCGGTTGTTGGCGTCGGCGAGCAGCGGCAGGTTCACGCCCTTGATCGTCAGGTTCGCGTCCGAGGTCGTCAGCGTGATGTCGTCCGGGCTGTCCGCGACCACGTTGGTCATGGTCATCACCAGCGGGTACTGCGGGTTGCCGAAGCCGCCGGTGTTGGCCTGGAAGCCCTGCAGCTTCACCGCGGTCTTGCCCTGGATGCGCACGTTCTCCATCGTGATGTCATGGAAGTTCGGGAACAGCGGGCCTGCCGTCGGCAGCGCCTTGGTCGAGTAGTACGGCGTGAACAGCAGCGCGTTCTGGGCGTTCTTGGCGCAGATGTTCTTGTAGTGAACATTGCTGACCTCACCGCCGCGGGCGTAGTCCGACTTGATGCGCAGGCCTTCTTCCGAGTCGTTGAACGAGTTGTCGTACACCTCGATGTTGGTCACGCCGGCGTTGGTCTCGGAACCGACCGAGATGCCGTGGCCGTAGTAGATGTGGTTGTGCGCCACGACCATGCCGTACTTGCGGTCCGAACGGACGTCGCGCTTGCCGTCGATCGCCAGCAGGCCCGAGCCGGCCGGGGACGGGTTCTGGCTGCCCTTGAACGCCATGTCGTCGTCGCCGGTCGACACGTAGTTGTAGGCGAACACGAAGTTCTTCAGGTAGCCGTCGAAGGACATCTTGGCGGCCGACTTGCCGGTGGAGCCGGTGGTCAGGGCGACCGAGGTGGCTTTCGACGCCGAACCTGGGTCGAAGGCGTCGGTGTTCTTGACGTTGTCTTCGGTGAAGACTTCGCCGGTGTACAGCGGGTTGCCGTTACCTGCCGGGTTCGCGAACGCCGCCAGCGACGGGGTCTGGACCTTCACGCCCCACACGGTCAGGCCATCGACGCCGCTCGGCACGACGTGGAAGTTGGCGCTGTTGTTGAGGGTGATGCGGTACAGGGTCAGGTTCTTCGCGTAGTTGAACACCATCATGCGGAAGTTCGACTGCGAACCGAAGCCGGTGGTGCCGTTCTGGACCATGTTGCCCAGATAGGCCAGGTCCCACCAGGTCATGTTGCGCGACGAGGACTTCGAGTTGACGATGGTGCCGCCGTTGTCGCACGGGGTGCCGTCGGCAGCCAGGGTGCCCTTGGCGTAGGCCGTGTAGGTGTTCGAGCAGGTCATGTCGACCTTCATCAGCGGGTACAGCTTGTCCGTGGTGACGATCTCGGCATAGCCGCGGCTGTCGATCGCGCCGTCGCCGACGATGGCCGAGTTCACCAGGTTGTCGCCGCCGATCAGCGGTTTGCAGTTGCCCGAAGAGCCGGCCTTCGACGACGAGGTCGCGGTGTTGGCGCAGTACTTGCCGGACGCCGCGTCCATCACGTAGGCCTTGGCGTCGCGGGTGCCGTACAGGGTCACGCCCTTGTCGATCCACAGGGTCACGCCCGACGGCAGGGTCAGCGGGCCGGAAATGAAGCCGTCGCCGCCCTTCGGGTTGACGACCAGGCGCACGGCGAATTTCGAGGCCTTGTACTGCGGCTTGGCCAGTTCTTCGCCCGACACGCCGGCGATGTTGACGTTCGGCTTGGCAGCGGCGACCTGGGCTGCGGTCGCGCTGGCGTCCGCAGCAGCGATCTTCGCGCCTACTTCGGCGTCCACGGCGGCGCCGCAGGCGTCCAGCGCAGCCTGGATGCGCTGCTGGTCGGGGTTGATCACGGCCGGGTCCTGGGCCACGCCGGCGCCGGCCTTGTTCGGGTCGGCTTCCGGCGGCAGCGAGCCGTCCGGACGGCGCACCAGCTTCGGATTTGCTTCGAGGGTCGCGCACACCTGGGTATCGAGCGGCAGGGTCGGCTCCGGCGGCAGGTCCGCGTCGTAGGAGGTGGTGCCGACCTGGAACACGCTGCCGGCGGTGTAGGTCACGGCCGACTCGGTCGAGCCGCCGCCACCGCCGCCGCCGCAGGCGGCCAGCGATGCGGCAATCGCCAGCATCGGCACTACCAGGCGGGCGTCTTTCATCACTTTCTTGGTCATTGCTTGTGTCTCTCTTGTTACTTGTGTCTCGAGTGCTTAGAAGCGTGCGATCAGGCCGACGCCGAAGGCGCGCGGGCTGTTGCCCGGTGCCAGGAAGGCGTCTTCCTTGCCGACGTTGTTGCTGTACACCGGGGCCTGGCCGAGGTTCACGCTCTGCTGGGCGTGGTTGCGGATCTTGGTGTAGTAGACGTAGGGGCTCAGGTAGCGGTTCAGGTTGTAGATCGCGCCGATCGAGTACTGGTTGGCGGCGTAGTCGCTTTCCTTGCCAAAGGTCGCGCCCTTCAGGTCGAACAGCTTGCCGGCCGAGGCCATGATGCTGGCCTTGCCGATGTCCTGGGCCAGCGACAGCATCACCGCGTTCTGCTTCATGGTGCCGTAGGTGGTGGTGGTGTAGAAGCTGCCGGCGGTCGGCACGGCCACGTCTTCGTAGCCGTACTTGCCCTGCTCGAAGCCCAGGCCGACGGTGGTGTTGGTCGGCAGCTTGTAGCGTGCGATGACCTTGGCGAAGCTGGTGTTCACGCCCGAGGAATCGGTGGTGCGGAAGCCGTAGCCCTGGACCAGCTTGTCGGTGTCGACGCCGGTGTTGTTCTGGCGGTCGTAGCCGGCGCCGATGGTCAGCGCGCCGATGTTGTACTTGGCGGCGACCGACCAGCGGCCGCGGCGGGTGTTGCTCACCTCATCTTCGTCGAAGCCGTAGGACGCGCCGACCTGCAGGCCGAAATACACCGGCGACAGGTAGTGCGCCGAGTTCTTGTAGCGCGCTTCGCCGCGGCCGAACACGCTGTCGGCGTTGCCGGTCATCTGGGCCGAGGTGTTGTTCCAGACGTCCAGACCGTGCACGGTCAGGCCGAGGTTGCCGCCGAACTCGCCGCCCGAGCCGATCAGGCTGCGGTAGACCGAGTCGTTGTTACCGACCACGAAGGTGCCGAATTTGCCGCTCTCGAGACCGACGTAGGAGTTGCGCGAGCTGAGGGTGGTCGATTCGCCGCGGGTGTTGACGCCGCCCTGGTCGAAGTTGTTCAGTGCGGCTTCGAGCTGCCACACACCTTTCAGGTCGTCGGTCACGCCGATGTTGCCGCGGAAGCCGAGACGCGAATTGCCGTCCGAAACGCGGCCGCGGGTGCTGTACGGGGTTGCGCCGCCCTGGGCCTGGACCGATTCCAGCTGGCCGTTCAGGAAGCCGTAGATGGTGGTGTCGACCTTGAGGTTTGCGAGTTCGCCCAGCGTGGTTTCCGCCATCGAGACATTCGACAGGCAGGCCAGCGCGGCGGCGGCCAGGAGGGTCTTCCTGGTGATGAATTGCGTCATTTGGTGCTCTCTTCTGTTACGAATTACGTGATTACGTGTGCGCCGCCGGTACGGTGGGCACGGTTTGCAAAGGCGGATGCGGCGTGCCGGAGGAACCCTCCCGCACCAGCATCCAGACGACGATGGCGGCGAGCACATCGAAAACGGCCAGCACGACGAACATCGGGCTGTAGCCGACATGGGTGACCAGCACGCCGAACAGCAGCGTGAACAGGGTCGCGCCCAGGTAGCCGGACATGCCGGCAAGGCCGGTGGCAGTTGCCACTTCGTTCTTGCCGAAGACGTCCGAGGTGATCGAATACAGCGCGCCCGACAGGGTCTGGTGGGCGAAGCCGCCGATACACAGCAGGAAAATCGCGCTGTACGGGCTGTCGACCAGGCCGACGCAGCCGGGTGCGATCATCGACAGCGAGCCGATGACGACCACCCACTTACGCGACTGGAACAGCGAGACGTTGAAGCGCTTGTGGATGATCGGCGACAGGTAGCCGCCCAGAACGCAGCCAATGTCGGCGGCCAGGAAAGGCAGCCAGGCGAAGGCCGCGATCTCTTTCAGGTTCATGTGGCGTTCGGTCGCCATGTACAGCGGGATCCAGGCATTGAAGGTCTGCCAGGCCGGCTCGGACAGGAAGCGCGGGATCGCGATCGACCAGAAGTTCCGGCTCTTGACGATCTGGCGCCAGCCGGCCTTCTTGGCATTGTCGGCGTGCTTGGCTTCCTGGCCCGACAGGATGTAATCGCGTTCCCCATCGGTCAGCATCTTCTGGTCGCGCGGGTGCTTGTAGAAGAAGGTCCAGATCAGGGTCCAGACGGTGCCGATCGCGCCGACCACCACAAAGGCGGTCTGCCAGCCGGCGTGCAGGATGCACCACACTACCAGCGGCGGTGCGCACAGGGCGCCGATCGAGGAGCCGATGTTGAACCAGCCGATCGCCACCGAACGCTCGCGGGCCGGGAACCATTCGGTGGTGGCTTTCACGCCGGCCGGGATGCCGGCCGCTTCCGTCAAGCCCAGCAGGCCGCGGAAGAAGGCCATGCTCTGCCAGCCGGTCGCCAGCGCGGCGCTGGCGCAGGCCAGCGACCAGGCCAGCGCGAACACCGCGAAACCGATCTTGGTGCCGACCGCGTCCAGCACGTAGCCGGCCACCGGCTGCATCACCGCGTAGCAGACCTGCCACGCCACCACGATGTACGAGTACTCCTTGGTGTCGATGTGGAGGTCGGCCATCATGGTCGGCGCCGCCACCGACAGTGTGTTGCGCGCCAGGTAGTTGACGATCAGGCCGAGCGTCACCAGCCCGACCATCCACCAGCGCATGCCTCGGAATTTAAGCCCTATTAGCTTCATCTTTTTTGTCTCCTGCTTATTTTTTTGTTTAAGCCAACAGCTCGCGCACGCCCTGCTTGCCGACCTGCTCGAGCGCCACGGTCAGCGCATAGGTCAGGCCCGGCACTTCGTTCAGGTCCCTGCCCCACAGCGCGCGGTTGGCCAGCCAGCCGGATGCCAGCTGGGCGACCGACCATTCACCGCCGCCGACCCTGGCCCAGGCCTGGGCGAACCAGTCCAGGTTGGCCCTGTCATCCGCCAGTTCAATCAAGCCGCCGCGATACAGGACCATGGTCGCGGCCAGGGCCAGCACCAGGCGGCGCGGCATGCGGCCGGCGTTGATCTCGATGTAGCGCAGCAGCTGCGGCATGACGCGCGCGGCGAACTTGCTCCAGCTGTTCAGCGCGATCGAGCCCAGGCGGTGGTGGATTGCCGGGTTGCGGAAGCGCAGGATGACGTCTTCCGCATAGGCTTCCAGTTCCTTGCGGTCCATGCCGAGCGCGGGAATGATCTCGTCGGCGATGGCGGCGCGCAGGAAGCGGCCGACACCTTCGTCGTCGACCGCCGGGCCCACCGCTTCCAGGCCGGCCAGCAGCGCGACCGGGACCAGCGTGGTGTGGCCGCCGTTCAGGATGCCGACCTTGCGCTTCTTGTAGGGGGTGATGTCGTCGACCAGCTTCACGTTCAGATTGGCGCCGGCCAGCTTCAGCTCGTCGCCGACCCATGCCGGGCCCTGGATCACGAACAGGTAGTAGTACTCGGCCGCCACCAGGAACTGGTCGCTGTAGCCGAGGTCCCGCTGGATCTGTTCCGCGTCCGCCGCCGGGTAGCCGGTGACGATGCGGTCGACCAGGGTCGAGCAGAAGGTGCACGCCTGTTCGATCCAGGCGTCGAAGGCGGCCGGCAGTTCCCACAGGCGCGCGAAGTGCAGCACCGCCTTCTTGAGCGCGGGGCCGTTCTGGTCGATCAGCTCGCAGGGCAGCAGCACCAGGCCTTTGTTATGCGCGCCGTCGAAGGCTTCGAAGCGGCGGTACAGGAACTGGGCCAGCTTGGCCGGGAAGGCAACAGGCGGCGCGTCTTCGAAGCGGTCGCTGTCGTTGACGGCGATGCCGGCTTCGGTGGTGTTCGAGACCACGAAGCGGAGGTCCGGGTTCGATGCCAGCGCCAGGTAGTCGCCGTACATCGTGTTCGGATCCAGCTCGCGCTGGACGCATTCGACCTTGCGGTATTCCTTGACGGGCTCGCCCTGCTCGTTCAGGCCGCGCACCAGCACGGTGAACAGGCCGTCCTGGATGTCCAGCAGCGGCGCCGACGGTTTGCCAACTGAGCCGCCGCGCGGACGCACCACGACCACGCCGGCATCCAGGCCGGTGCGCTCGTTGAGGAGGTCGATCTGCCAGTCGAAGAAGCCGCGCATGAAGTTGCCCTGGCCGAACTGGAGGATCTTGATGGGCAGCGCGAAAGGCGCGCTGCGTTTCAGTGCTTGCATGTGCTTCCCAGTCTCTTACAGCGAAATATCGCGTTTCCAGAAGATGAAGTCGTACTGCTGCAGGCGGTCGGCCTTGCACTTGTACTTGCCGCCGGCGGTGTCGACGACCATGTCGAACAGGCCCTGCGCCACTTCCGGCAGCGGTTTGCCTTCGATGATCGGGCCGCAGTCGTAGTCGATCAGGTCGTTCAGCTTGGCGGCGACGCGGCTGTTCGAGGAGATCTTCAGCACCGGGACGATCGGGTTGCCGGTCGGCGTGCCGAGGCCCGTCGAGAACAGCACCACGTTCGCGCCCGAGGCGACGATGCCGGTCACCGATTCGACGTCGCCGCCGGGGGTGCACAGCAGGGACAGGCCCTTCTTATCGGTCTGCTCGCCGTAGTCCAGCACCGAGACGATGGGCGAAGTACCGCCCTTCTTCGCGGCGCCGGCCGACTTCATCGCATCGGTGATCAAACCGTCGCGGATATTGCCCGGGCTCGGGTTGTCGGCGAAGTGGGTGCCGACCGCCAGCGCGCGCTGCTCGAAGTCGCGCATCATGCCCAGGAAGCGGCGCTTGTCGTCGTCCTCGACGCAGCGCTCGATCAGGTTGGCCTCGACGCCGCACAGTTCCGGGAACTCGGCCAGGATCGAGGAGCCGCCGACAGCGACCACCATGTCCGACACATAGCCCATGGTCGGATTTGCGGAGATGCCCGAGAAGCCGTCCGAACCGCCGCATTTCACGCCGATCTTCAGGTGCGACAGCGGGACCGGCTGACGCTGGACCTTGTTCGCTTCCTTCAGGTGCGTCAGCGTGTCCTGCAGGACCGCCTTCATCATCTTCTCTTCGCTGTCCCACTGCTGCTGTTCGTAGATCAGGACCGGCTTGTCGAAGTTGGGGTTCTGCTTGGCCAGCGCGTCCTTGAACATCGGGATCTGCGCGTTCTGGCAGCCCAGCGAGAACACCGTGATGCCGGCCACGTTCGGGTGGTCGGCATAGGCGCTCAGCACCTTGCACAGCGAGCGCGCATCGGCACGGGTGCCGCCGCAGCCGCCGTTGTGGGTGATCACACGCACGCCGTCGAGATTCGGGAACGGGCGCACGACCGGCTTCGGCGCTTCCATGTCCTCGCCCAGCAGCTGGAAAGTCAGCGAGGCCAGGTCGTCGGTCGCGTAGCCGAGCGGACGCTCGAGCGCATTGCGCAGGTGCTCGACGTTGCGGTTCTCGCAGAACACCAGCGGGAAGATCAGCCAGTAGTTGGCGGTGCCGACGCGGCCGTCGGCGCGCACGACGCCGTCGAAGGTGGCGCCGGCCAGCTGGCTGACGTCGGGCGGGGTCCAGGTGTACGGCTCGCAGTTCTCTCTACCGTCGCCGATTTCGACTTCGGCAGCGTAGTGCGCCAGGTTTTCGGTGGTGACGGCCTCGCCCTTCTTGATGGGCTGGGTCGCCTTGCCGACCGGGACGCCGTACATGCTCATCACCTCGCCCACGGCGAAGGCGCGGCGCGCCAGCTTGTGCTTGGTCTTGACCGGGGTCGAGACCAGGATGTTTTCGTCATTCCAGGTGACGACATCGCCCGGCGCCAGGTCGGTCAGGGCGACCAGCATGCTGTCGTCCGGGTGGATGCAGATTACTCGTTGCATGAACGTGCAGCCTTTTCTCTCTTATTAGAGCTTGAAGTAGTTCTTGGCGTTTTCGTAGCAGATGCCGCGCACGATGGTGGCCAGCGCTTCGAAGTCGTTCGGGTACTCGCCGCCGGAGACCCACTCGCCGAACTGGCGGCAGACCAGGCGACGGAAGTAATCGTGGCGCGGGTAGGAAGCGAAGCTGCGCGAGTCGGTCACCATGCCGACGAAGATGCCGAGCACCGAGTGGTTGCCGAAGGCGAGGATCTGGTTCAGGTTGCCGAGCTTGTGGTCGTTGAACCACCAGGCCGGGCCGAACTGCACCTTGCCGGCGACGCTGCCGTCCTGGAAGTTGCCGATCATGGTCGACAGCACTTCGTTCATGGCCGGGTTCAGGTTGAACAGCATGGTCTTCGGCAGCTGGTCGTTCGCATCGAGTGCGGACAGCAGCGCGACCAGGCCGTTCGAGGTGGTCATGTCGCCGATCGAATCGAAGCCGGTGTCCGGACCCAGGGTCGAGAGCATGCGCTGGTTATTGTTGCGCATCGCGCCGATGTGCAGGCACATGGTCCACTCGTACTTGGCGTAGACGGTGCCGATGTTCTCCAGCAGGCCACGCAGGTACTGGCTCTGTTCCAGGTCGGACAGCAGCTCGCCCTTCACGCGCTTGGCGAAGAAGGCTTCCAGCTGTTCCGGGGTCGCGGCCAGGGTCGGCAGCGGGATGTCGATCGCGTGGTCCGAAATACGGCCACCGCGCTCGTGGAAGTAGCCGACGCGGTTCGCCAGCGCTTCGATCAGGGACGCGAAGGACGTGATCTGCACGCCCGAGACTTCCGACAGGCGCGCCACGTAGTCGACGAAGCCATCGTTATTGATGCGCATTGCCTTGTCCGGACGGTAGGCCGGCAGCACGCGGGTCTTCAGTGCGGATTGCGCGATTTCGGCGTGCTGCAGCAGGTCGTCGGCCGGGTCGTCGGTGGTGCAGGCGATTTCGACCTTGGCCTGCTCCAGCATGCTCCAGGTGTCCATGTCCGCCAGCTTGGCGTTGGCCTGTTCCCAGATCGCTTCGGCGTTCTTTTCGTTGATGATCAGGTCGATGCCGAAGATGCGGCGCAGCTCGAGGTGGCTCCAGTGATAGATCGGGTTGCCGATCGCGAGCGGCAGCACCTTGCAGAAGGCCAGGAATTTTTCCTTGTCCGAGCGCTCGCCGGTGCAGTAATCCTCGGTCACGCCGGCAGTGCGCATCAGGCGCCATTTGTAGTGGTCGCCCGCCAGCCACAGCTCGGCGATGTTGCGGAACTTCTTGCGCTCCGCGATTTCGCCCTGCTGCAGGTGCGAGTGGTAATCGATCACCGGCAGATCGGCTGCCACTTCGTGGTACAGCTTCTTGGCGACGTCGGTGGTGAGGAGGAAATCCTTGTCCATGAATGCGGTCATGCTTGTCTTGCTCCTTGCGTGGCGTATGCGCCGGGCTCGGGGGATCCCAAGGCGCTGATATATCAGAATGGTATGCCTAATATATTACTGACGCAAGATCTTTCACGTTATTTGGCCAGACCAATTTGTATCACCTATGTTACCAGTTTCCAAATTGGCATGATGGGATACTGAGCCATATGCGGATGTGATTGTGGCTGATCGCCTGCGTGAATAGTGCCGCTGGGCAAGGAAAATTTTTGTGACATGCCAAAGCTTTAACCGAAACATTGTCAGGCATGACAAAAATGGGCTGGTTTCGCAGCTAGTGTTATGCTTCGGTCATCCATTCCCTGACGCGCGAAAACAACATGCTCGAACGCCTATTCCATCTCCGGCAAAGCGGCAGCGACGTCCGCACCGAAATGCTGGCCGGCCTGACCACCTTCCTGACGATGGCTTACATCATCTTCGTCAACCCTTCGATCCTCGGCGACGCCGGCATGCCCAAGGAAGCCGTGTTCGTCGCGACCTGCCTGGTCGCGGCCCTCGGCAGCGCGGTGATGGGCCTGTACGCCAACTACCCGATCGCGATGGCGCCCGGTATGGGCCTGAACGCCTACTTCGCCTACGCGGTCGTGCTGGGCATGAAGGTGCCCTGGCAGGCGGCGCTGGGCGCGGTGTTCGTGTCCGGCTGCCTGTTCATCCTGGTCTCGGTGTTCGGCCTGCGCGCCATGATCGTGAACGGCATCCCGCGCTCGCTGCGGGTGGCGATCACGGTTGGCCTGGGCATGTTCCTGGCCCTGATCGCGCTGAAGAACGCGGGCATCGTGGTGGCCAGCGAGCCGACCCTGGTCAAGGTCGGCGACCTGCACCAGGCCGGCGCCATCATGGCCATGTTCGGATTCCTGTTGATCGTCACTCTGGACCGCCTGCGTGTGCGCGGCGCGATCCTGATCGGCATCATCGCCGTGACCGTGCTGAGCTTCTTCTTCGGCGGGAACGAGTTCCACCACGTGGTGTCCGCGCCGCCCTCGCTGGCGCCGACCTTCATGCAGATGGACGTGAAAGCGGCGCTGGGCGTCGGCATCCTGAACGTGATCCTGGTGTTCTTCCTGGTCGAACTGTTCGACGCCACCGGCACCCTGATGGGCGTGGCCAGCCGCGCCGGACTGCTGGTCGAAGGGAAGATGGAGCGTTTGAACAAGGCCCTGCTGGCCGACAGCGCGGCGATCGTCGCCGGCGCCACCCTCGGCACCTCGAGCACCACCGCCTACCTGGAATCGGCTTCCGGGGTGCAGGCCGGCGGGCGCACCGGCCTGACCGCGCTGACCGTGGCGGTGCTGTTCCTGGCCTGCCTGTTCATCGCGCCGCTGGCCGGCGTGGTGCCGCCCTACGCCACCGCGCCTGCCCTGCTGTTCGTTGCCTGCCTGATGCTGCGCGACCTCGGCGACATCGAATGGGGCGACACCACCGAAGCGATTCCGGCGGCGATCACGGCACTGACCATCCCCTTCACCTACTCGATCGCCGAAGGCATCGCTTTCGGCTTCATCACCTACGCGGTGCTGAAGCTGACCACCGGCCGCGCGCGCGAAGTGGCGCCGGTGGTCTGGGTGATCGCGGCGCTGTTCGCCTTCAAGATCGTCTACATCGGGACTTAAATAGCTAATTGAGCCAATGCGGTCTGCGCGAAGCTCACGCCTTCGCGCAGCATGCGTCCCAGTTCCTCGGCCGGCACCGGCCTGCTGAAGTAGTAGCCCTGCATCAGGTCGCAGCCATGCTCGGCCAGCAGTCCCATCTGGCAAGCCGTCTCCACCCCTTCCGCCACCACCGTCAGGCGCAGGCCGTGCGCCATGGCGATCACGGCGCGCGAAATCGCCAGGTCGTCGCTGCTGCTCTTGATGTCGGCAACAAAAGACTGGTCGAGCTTCAGTTTGTCGACTGGGAAGCGCTTCAGGTAGTTCAGGTTCGAGAAGCCGGTGCCGAAGTCGTCGATCGCCAGACGCACGCCCATGCTCTTGAGCTGGGCCAGCAGCGCCACGCTCTTGTCGGCGTCGGCCATCGAGGCGGTCTCGGTCAGCTCCAGTTCCAGCAGCTGCGGCTCGATGCCGGATTCGTCGAGCACCCGCGCGACCGTGCCGACGATGGCGTCGTCGAACTGGTGCGCCGACAGGTTGACCGACACCGGCACCAGCGGCAGGCCGGCATCGCGCCAGATCCGTTGCTGGGTGCAGGCGGCGTGCAACACCCAGTCGCCGATCGGCAGGATCAGGCCGGTCTCCTCCGCGAGCGGGATGAAGACGCCGGGCGGCACCAGCCCGCGTTCCGGGTGGCGCCAGCGCAGCAGCGCCTCGGCGCCGACGATGCGGCCGGTGACCGGGTCGACTTGCGGCTGGTAGTGCAGCACCAGTTCCTCGCGCTCGACCGCGCGGCGCAGCGCGCTCTCCAGCTTGAAGCGGTCGTTGGCGCCCTGGTTGAATTCGGGACGGTAGAAGGCGTAGCGCTGGCCCATGCTTTCCTGGGCCTGGCGCAGCGCCGCCTCGGCGCCCTGCACCAGCGCTTCGTATTTCACGCCGTCGTTCGGGTAGACCGCGATGCCGACCGCCGGGTCGAGATGCAGCTCTTCCGACTCCCAGGTATAGGGCTGGCCGACCGCGGCCAGCAGGCGGCGCGCCGCCGCGGCCAGGTCCTCGGCCACGGCGCGGCGGGCGACGATGGCGAAGCTGCCGTCCGAGAAGCGGCCCACAGCATCGGCGCCGGCGGCGAGGCGCACCCGCGCCGCCGCTTCCTGCACCAGGGCCTGCTCGGCGCCCGGCCCCAGGGCTTCGCGGATCAGCGGCATGCGGCCGAGGCTGAGCAGGATGAAACCGAGCACCTGACCGGTGCTCTGCGCCTCTGCCTTCATCTGGGCCAGGCGCTCGCGCAGCAGCATGCGGTTCGGCAGTCCGGTCAGGGTGTCGAAATTGCTGACGTAGCGCAGGCGCTCCTCGGCGCCGCGCAGCTCGGTGGCGTCGATGCCGGTGCCGAGCACGTATTCGATGCTGCCGTCGTCGCGCCGCAGCAGGGTCATGGTCCAGATGATGGAGCGCGTCGCGCCGTCCCTGGTGCGCCACTCGCCCTGGACGCGCGCGGTCGGCGGCATGCTCTCCAGATTCTGGAACACGCGCCGCACCGCCAGTTCGTCCTCGACCCGCCGCACCACTTCCCAGCAGGGCTGGCCGATCGCCTCGTTCGCCTTCCAGCCCAGGGCTTCCTCGCAGGCGCGGTTGAACATCACGATGTGGCCGCTGGGCGCCGCCAGCAGCACCAGGGCGCCGGCGGTATCGACCACGGCCGACAGGCGGTTGCGTTCCGAACGCAGCGCATCGGTGCGTTCGACCACCAGCGCTTCCATGCAGGCGTACAGGCGCGCGCGCTCGAGCGCGGAAGCGATCTGGGTGGCGGCGCTGTCGAGCAGCGAACGCTCGGCCTCGCCCAGGCCACCGTCGGCGGGCAGCAGCTGGAGCATGCCGACTTCGCGATGCTGGGCCAGCAGCGGAAGGCGGACCAGGGCCGGGCTGATGGCGGCCCCGGGCTGCATCCCGCGCGCCGCCAGCGGCCTGAGCTTGCCGTCCTGCCGGATCGTGCCCAGCGATGCCCCGGCCAGGCCCGGCAAGGCCAGCAGGTGCGACAGCGCTGCTTCGGCCACCGCCCGTTCGCCGACCGCCTCGTTGAGCGCCGCCGCCATGCCGTGCAGGATGGCCAGCGAGCGGCACGAGCGTTCCAGCACGCTGCGCTGCTCGGCCAGCTCGGTATTCATGCGCAGGGCCTGGGTATGGGTCGCGACCAGCAGCTCGTAGATCTGGCGCCGTTCGGCGGCCATGAATTCGAGCGGGCGGTCGGGCGCGCCGAGTGCGCAGTCCTGCAGGATGCGGCGCAGGCGCTCGCGCAGCTGCTGGCCGTCGTAAGGTTTGCGCACGAAGCTGTCGGCGCCCGATTCCAGTGCCCGCACGATGTCCTTCAGGCTCGCCAGCCGGGTCAGCAGCACTACTGGCAGGTTGGCGTGGACCGGATCGTCCTTCAGCGTGCGGCACAGGGTGAAACCGTCCATCCCCGGCATCGCGATGTCGCTGATGATCAGGTGCGGACGGCGGCGCGCGACCTCCGCCAGGGCGCTCGAGCCGTCGCCGGCGATCCGAACTTTCCAGCCCGGCTCGCTCGCCAGCAGGCGCGCCAGGTGCTGCGCCTGGGTCGGACTGTCTTCGACGACCAGGATATCCACAGTTTGCCCGGCCATGTCTTTCTCTCGCTTCGTTATCATCTTATGCGTGCTCAGAGCCCGGTATGCTTGCAATATTGTTAGGCAAGATGGATAAGTTATAACATTGTGAAGTGAGGGCGCGGGAGTGCTGCTTGCTGCCGAGATGTGTTTACCGGCACGCCAAACGCCCGCCCCGGCGGCAGTCGGTTCCTGCACTCTCATAGCGGAAAGCGGGCAGCGCTTGTGTTATCTGCGTCGCATAAAGAACGCAGGCTGTCGCAGATTTAACGACAGCGCTTCGTTCACATTGTTGCCAAGTGGCAACGCAAGATCACCCGGCCAGGCCGTGGTGCAACGCGTAACGGATCAGCGCCGCATTCGAGGACAGCCCCATCTTGCGGAAAATACGGTTGCGGTAGGTGTTGACCGAGCTGATGCTGATGCCGAGTTCGGAAGCAACCTGCTTGACCTGCAGGCCGGCGCCGATCAGGGCGACGATTTCGCCTTCGCGCGGCGTCAGCAAGTGGTGCGGCGGGGCCGGCGTCGGCGCGGCCGCCTGGCGCGCCAGCAGTTCGGCGACGCGCGGCCCGACCCAGGGCGTGCCCTGCCCGGCCTTGCGCAGCGCCTCCACCAGTTCGACGGTCGCAGCCCCTTTCGAGACATAGCCGAGGGCGCCGGCGCGCAGCGCTTCGACGGCATAGCGCTCTTCGGGGTGCATGCTCAGCATGACGATGCGCAGGCCCGGGAAGTGGCGGCGCAGTGCAGCCAGCCCTTCCAGGCCGTCGGCGTCGGGCAGGGTCACGTCCAGCACGACGAGGTCCGGCTGCAGCTGCGCGATCAGCGCGGTCGCCTGTTTCAGGTCGGCCGCTTCGCCCACCACCTTCAGGTCGGCGCAATGGCGCACGATCTTCTTGATGCCTTCGCGGATCAATTCGTGGTCGTCGGCGATAACTAGCCTGATCAAGATGCCTTCCTTATACATTCATGCCCGTATGTTCTGGCAAAGGCGATATTTTAGGCGCTGACGGACGGCAATTGCAAAGCAATTTATTGCAGACTTAACAATTGCATTATCTTTTAAGTGCTTTTACGTATCAAAAAGCCGCATTTGATGAGTTTGACGACCTGCTTTGGTTTACAATATCCGGCCATCCATTGAACCACGGGATGCTCATGAAATCTCCGATCATCTGGGCGCTGGCATTCGCCGGCGCGACCGGCACGGCCGTCGCCGCGCCCGACGACTTTGCCAACACCGCGCCGTCGTCAACGTATTTCACGCAAGCGCCGTCTACCGCCATCCCGGAGGGCAGCAACTGGTACACGTCGGCCGAACTCGGCGCGATCTCGACCTCGGGCAACACCACCGGCACCTCGGTTACGGGCAAGATCGATGCCCGTCACGAGATGAGCAACTGGAGCAACGAGTACATCTTCAGCGGCTTCTTCAAGGAAGACGAGTCGGTCAACGACGAGGGTAAACGGACCCGCACGCGCTCGGCCGAGCGCTTCCAGCTGTCGGCCAAGGCGGCCTTCAAGCTGCTCGAAGACGGCAACCGCGCCTTCGTGCTGGGCTCCCATGTCAACGACAAGTTCGGCGCCTACACCCGCTACTCGACCCTGGCGGTCGGTTACGGCACCCAGCTGCTGAAGCGCGACGACAAGACCGTCGACGTCGAAGTCGGCCCTGGCTATTTCCATGGCGAGAGCGCCTCCGGCGAGCAGGAATCGGGGATGACGGTCCACGGCGCGGCCCAGCTGCGCTGGCGGGTAAGCCCGTCGGCCGCCTTCAGCCAGACCGTCAGCGTCGAACGCGGCACCTCGAACGTGCACACGGTGGCCGAGACCGCGCTCTCGACCAAGATCAACGGCACCATGCAGATGAAGGCGGCGTTCAGCGCCCGCAGCGACAGCAAGGTCCCGGAAGACAAGAAGAACACCGATACCCAGACCTCGCTGACCCTGGTCTACTCCTTCTGATCCTGCCCTGACATGCACTCCCCGCGGCTGCGCGGGAATGCGGGCATGTCATCGACACGCATCCAGCTCACGCGCTGCGAGGCAAAGGTATGGTCCCGGGGCGACGCCGCCTCGGGATCGTCGAGGGTGCAGGTCTGCACGTCCAGCTCCTGGGCATAGCCGTCGTTACGGTAAGTAAGCGGCGTGCCGCAGGCCGCGCAGAAGCTGCGCTGGACCTGTGGGCTCGACCGGTGCACTGCCGGCGATCCAGTCACCCAGCGCAGCGCGTCCGCCGGCACCGTGAACCAGGCCACGGCCGGCGCCCCGGACGCGCGCCGGCAATCCACGCAGTGACACAGCGTGCGATGAAAAGGCGCCGCATCCGTCTCATAGCGCAGCGCGCCGCAGGCACAGCCACCTTTCAAGGCCATCACTTCTCCTTTGCCATTTTCACCGGCAGCAGCGCCGCGAGGCTGATCAGGGCTGCCGCGCTCAGATACCAGCCGACGGTCGCCAGGCCGTGCTTGGTCGCGAGCCAGGTTGCCACATACGGCGCCAGCGAGGCGCCCAGGATGCCGGCCAGGTTGAAGGTCAGCGAGGCGCCCGTATAGCGCACCTCGGCCGGGAACATCTCCGACAGCAGCGTACCGAGCGGACCGTAGGTCATGCCGATCAGGCATTGGCCGAGCACCAGGAACAGGGTCACCATGGGCAGCGAACCCGAACCGAACAGCGGTCCGAATGCCAGGCCGAACACGGCAATCGCCAGGGATACGCCGATCATCACGCGGCGGCGGTCCACGCGGTCGGCCAGCACGGCCGCCACCGGAATCGTCAGGCCGAAGAACAGGATGGCGAAGAGCTGCAGCAGCAGGAATTGCTGGCGCGAGTAATGCAGGGCCGTGGTGCCCCAGCTGAGGGCGAATACCGTCATCAGGTAGAAGATCACGAAGGTCGCCATCGCGGCCATGGTGCCCAGCACCAGCGCACCGGGGTGGTTCTTGAAAACGGCCGCCACCGGCAGGCGCACGCGCTCGTTGCGCTCGAGGACCTTCTGGAAGTCGGGCGTTTCGGTGATCTTCAGGCGCACATACAGGCCGACGATCACCAGCAGCGCACTGGCCAGGAAAGGCACGCGCCAGCCCCAGGCGAAGAAATCGGCATCCGAGAGCGTCTGCGAGAGCACCAGGAAGGTCGAGCCGGACAGGAAGAAGCCCAGCGGCGCGCCCAGCTGCGGGAACATGCCGTACCAGGCGCGCTTGCCCGGCGGTGCATTCTCGGTGGCGAGCAGCACCGCCCCGCCCCACTCGCCGCCCAGGCCCAGGCCCTGACCGAAGCGGCACAGCGCCAGCAGCAGCGGCGCCAGCGTGCCGATCGTGGCATAGGTCGGCAGCAGGCCGATGAGCACCGTCGACAGGCCCATCGTCAACAGGGCCGCGACCAGGGTCGCCTTCCTGCCGATGCGGTCGCCGAAGTGGCCGAACACGGCCGAACCGACCGGGCGCGCGAAAAAGGCGATCGCAAAGGTCGCCAGCGACTGCAGCGTGGCGGCGGCGGCATCCGCGGCCGGGAAAAACAGCTTCGGGAACACCAGCACGGCAGCGGTGGCGTAGATGTAGAAGTCGAAGAACTCGATCGTGGTGCCGATCAGGCTGGCGAACAGCACCGTCCCCGGACGGTTCGTGGCGGCGCGCACCGCTTGCGCTTCCGCTGCGCTCATGCGGCGCCCGCCCCGGCTGCGCCGGCTGCAAGTGCGAGGGCGTCTTTCACCTCCTGGGCCGAGGCCGGGCGCGTCACGCGCGCGACTTCCTGGCCATCCTTCATGACGACCACGGTTGGCCACAGCTTGACGCGGAACGAGCGGCCCAGTGGACGGCCCGGGCCATCCTCGGCCTTCAGGTGCGTGATCGCCGGGTAGGCTTTGACTGCCTCGTCGATCAGATGCTCGGCGGCCTTGCAGTAGCCGCACCAGTTGGTGCCGAAATCGACGGCCACCACGCCGGACATGGCGTCGACGGCCGCCCGGTCGGGCTGCGCGGTTTCGTAGGGCTTGCTCATGCTGTTCTCCTTATTGTGCGCTTATTGTGCGAATGGCATTAGCGTACCTCAAATGGATGCGGACCGCGATAGCGCCGGCGCCCGCCTGCCCTGGTTGCGGGGTTTTGTTTGTTCGATCGCCCTCGTGGGTTAGTTGCATTTTACTGTTAACGAAAAAGGCCCGCGGCCAGGCTGGCCGCGGGCGCAAAACCGGATCCCGCGCCTCTTCCGGAATCCGGCTACCAACTGCTCAGTACCTGCCCTCAATCGGCGTGCGGGTGGCTGTCTTCCGCGCACTCCGCCGGATGGCTGCTGCAGCGCGCCTGGTAGGCAGACAGCGCGTCGCGCCGCGCCGCCAGCGCCGCCGGGGTGCTGAACGGCGCCAGGATCTCGGCCTGGGTGTAGGCCCGGCCATTCTTCATCACCACCTCCACCGCCGCCGCCGCGCGCAGGTCGGACAGCGGATTGCCGCGCACCGCGATCAGGTCGGCCAGCTTGCCCGGCTCCACCGAGCCGAGGTCCTTGTCGACCAGCGCCATCCTGGCGGCGTTGATCGTCACCGTCTGCAGCGCCGTGTAGTTGCCCAGCACGAGGCCGGCGGCGCGCAGGTTCAGGTGCAGCTGGATGCCCGGCACCACCAGCGGCGAGTCGGTGCCGTTCGCGACCAGGCCCCCTGCCGCCACCACCTTGGCCTGCTGGGTGGCGTCGTTGATGATGCCGCTGAGCTGAGCGGCGGTCGGCGGCGTGGCGTTCTGCAGGCCGGACACGAAGTTGGGCGGCACCAGGATGAAGCGCGGATCGGTGACGATGCCCGGGTCCTGGCCCGCCAGCGCGGCCGCCGAGAACAGCGTGTCGATCAGGTGGAAGTTGCCCTTGCCGTAGGTGTCGTAGGCATCCTGGTAAGTGATCGCGCGCGCGGCAGACTTCGACCAGCTGTAGCCCATGCGCTGGGTCGCGCTCAGGTGCGTCGTGCCGGCGATGCCGGTGGCGGCGCCCGGCTCGATCGGGTGGGTCCCGCTCGGCACGCCCAGATCCAGTGCCCCTTGCGCAATGCGGCTCATGATCGGGATCGGCGCGCGCACATAGGACTTCAGGAAATCGGCATCCATGGCCTTGGCCTTGGCGATCTCGATGTCGGCCACGCCTGGGGTGCGCAGGGTGCGCGCGAAGTGGCAGAACAGGCGGTTGCCTTCCCACAGCGGCGGCGAGACGAACAGGCGCGGCCCGACCAGGTTGCCCGACTCCAGCGATTCGCGCAGTTCGATGCTCTGGTGCAGCGGGCCGCCCACCGATTGGCCGGTGGTCAGGCCATACGACAGCATCAACGGCAGCCACTGGCCCACCTGCCCGCCCTGGTACAGCGTCAGCGGGTGGATGTGGGTCTCGATCAGGCCCGGCATCACGGTCAGGTTGCGCGCGTCGATGAAGCGCTCGGCCTGGGCTTCCGACCCGGCTTCGTGCGGCCGCACCCAGGCGATGCGGTTCTTGCGCACCAGGATGTCGACGTCGTAGCGCAGCGTCGGCGCCAGGCCGTCCCACAGCGCGCCGGCGCGGATCAGCGTAGTCCCGCTGGGCACCGCCTGGCGCCACTGCAGGTTGACCGTCACGTCGCGCGCGCCGCCACCGTTGGCATTGATGACGCGGATGCGGTTGGCCGACTTGTACAGCAGCGTGTCGTTGCCGCCCCAGGACGGCAGGTCGGCCGGCTCGCTTGACACTTGGCGCGCCGGGCCGGAGGGCGAACCGTCCGGATTCAGCGGCATCACGTGCAGCAGCGAGTCCATGATGAAGGCGACCCGCGTGCCGTCGGGCGACAGCACCGCCGCACCCTCGTCGCGCTCCGAAATCTGGCGCGGCGCCGGGGCCACCGCGTAGAAGCGTCCCTGGCCGGTGGCGAGGTCGATCACGCGCAGCTTGTTGTAGCCCTCGCGGAAGCGGTTGTTGATGCGCTCATTGTCGACCAGCAGGATGTGCTGGCCGTCCGGCAGCCACTGCGGCGTGCTGACCTGGCTGCCGACCGCCGGCGCGATCACCTGGAACGTCCCGGTGGCGCGGTTCCAGATCTCGAGCTGGCCGGACAGGGTCGTGTAGGCGATCCGGTCCCCGGTCGGCGACAGCTTGGGCAGCGCCATCGAGCGGCCCGGGATCGCAGCCAGGCGGGTGCGCTGGCCGGTGGCGACGTTGACCTGGTCGACCGCCAGCTGGCCGGCGTTCCCGCGCTCGGTCGAGAAGTAGACGGCGCTGCCGTCCGCCGTCCACTGCGGGCTGATGTCGCGGTCGCGGTCGTTGGTGAGGCGGCGCGGCGCTTCGCCGATACGCATCACCCAGACGTCGTTCAGGGCCACGAAAGCGATGCTCTGGCCGTCCGGCGACAGCACCGGCGCGCTGATGCCCTGGACCTGACGCTGGCCAAAGTTGTCGAAGTTGCGGTCCTTGCGGTGCGAGAAATCCGGACGGCGCAGCAGCAGCTCGGCGCGGAAGTTCACGTCGTTCGGACCCGCGCCGGCGGCATCGCGCACGCGGATGTGGCCATCGGCGGTGTACAGGAAGCGGCCATCCGGCAGGAAGCGTACCGGGAACGGGAAGATGTCCTCGCCGGTCGTGACCTGTGCGCCGCGCAGCACCAGCTGGCGGTCCGCGTTCTGGTAGACCAGGCCGCTGCCGTCCGGCAGCCAGGCCGGGGCCGTGCCCGGCGCGACGACGCTCGGCACCCCGCCGGCCAGCGCACGCGTGACCACGTTGGTCCCGTCCACATAGGCCAGCGTATTCCCGTCGGGCGAGACCACCGGATTGCTCTCGGCGCCAGGGCCGGTCGTGATCTGCTGCGGCGGACCGCCGGCGGCGGGCACGGTCCAGATCTTGTACTGGCCGTCGTTGCTGCGGTCGCTCGAAAATACCAGCGCGCTGCCGTCCGGGGTCCAGGCCGGCTCGCGGTCGTCGTTCGGGCCGGTGGTCAGCTCCTCAAGGTGGCGGCCGTCCGGGGCTATGGTCCAGATGTGGTAGTTGCCTTCGGGGGCGTAGTTCTGGAAGGCGAGGCGCTTGCCATCCGGCGACCAGCTAGGTGCGGTCGGCTCCAGGTGCCAGTCGGTGATGCGGGTGGCGGTGCCGCCGCCCGCCGGGATGACCCACAGCGCGCCCTGCGCCGAGAACACGATACGGCGGCCGTCCGGCGACGGCGAAGCCGCCATGTTGGTGCCTTCGCGCAGTTCGACCCGGAAGTCCTGGGTCGGACCGCGCAGGTCGTTCAACTGGTCGACGCGGCCGCCGCCGTGCAGCTGGCAGGCCGAGAGAAGGAAGGCCGTCGCTGCGACGGCGAAGATGGTCCTGCGGGGAGCAAAGGGAAGACGATGTTGCATGGCTGCCTCCGGGATGTTGGAAAGTTGCCGATTTGCACCAACGTGGTGCAGACATCCCCTTGATCGTACTGCCGGGCTCGCTCGACCATGCCAGTAATGCCGAGTTCTCTGATCGTGCTCAAGGCCTATTGCTAACGCATGGGAACTTTTTCTCGTTAGCTAGACAGTTGCACTAGGTTAGGCAGCGTACGGAGTACCGCTGCGGCCGGTGGCATCCTGAACCCGTAACTCGTGAATAAAGGAGCCCATCATGTCCGACAATCTGCAAAACCGCGGTGCCGAGGACCGTGCCCGCATCAATCTGCACGAGAAGCACGAAATCCAGTACTGGACCAAGGCACTGGGCGTGACCGAAGAAGAACTGCAACAGGCCGTCAAAAAGGCCGGCAACAGCGCTGAAGCCGTCCGCCAGCACCTGCGCACGAAGCACTAAGCACCAGGCAAGACCCAGGCAGTACCGCCTCCGGGCGCCGTCGACGGCGCCTCCTCCAGGCGTGTCCAGCCGGATGGGCGCAAGGCGCGTTCACCCGGCTGTGCAGGCCGGCTTTTTGCGAACGCTCCGTTCCGCACGTGCGCCCTCTCCGGCGCCCCGCTTAGCAGCCCGCGCTTAGCAGCCCGCTTTACCCTGCACTCTCGCCCCACGTACCTGAACCGAAAGGAGCCCAATGGATATCCGCGGCTATTTCACATCCCTCGACATCAGCTGGACCAACGCCGCCTTCGCCACCGGCGCCGCGGTGATCAGCTTCATCCTCATCCACGGCGCCGTGGTGCTGTTCCGGCGCCGCCTGAACCAGCTGGACGGCGAGGCCGCCCAGCGGCCCATCATCGACGTTTTGCGCCATACCCTTGCCAAGACCAGCAATCTCGCGGTGCTGGCGACTTCGCTGCTGATCGGCGTTTCGGTGCTCGACCTGCCCCCGCCGTGGGACGTGCGCGTCGGCCACCTGTGGTTCATCACGCTCGGCGCCCAGATCGCCCTGTGGCTGCACCGCGCAGTCGGCGTCACCGCGCGGCGCTACTTCCGCGTGCACGGCAAGAACAAGGAAAACGAGCAGGTCACGGTGGCGCACACGCTGATGATCTGGGCGCTGCAGTGGAGCGTCTGGACCGTGTTCCTGCTGGCGATGCTGTCCAACCTCGGCATCAACGTCAGCACCTTCGTGGCCAGCCTCGGCATCGGCGGCGTGGCGGTGGCGCTGGCGGTGCAGAATATCCTCGGCGACCTGTTCGCATCGGTCTCGATCGCGACCGACAAGCCCTTCGAAGTGGGCGACTCGATCTCGGTCAGCGATTTTTCGGGCACCATCGAGCACGTCGGCCTGAAGACGACCCGCATCCGCGCCAACTCGGGCGAGCAGATCGTGATCGCCAACGCCGAGCTGCTGAAAAAGACCGTGCACAACTTCAAGCGCATGACCAGCCGCCGCATGCAGTTCACGCTGCGCATCAACCCGTCCACGGCGCCGGAGTTGGCGGCCAAGGTGCCGCCGCAGCTGTCCGCCATCATCGAAGCCCAGGACAAGGTCAGGCTCGACCACGTCAGCCTGAGCGCCCTCACCCAGGATTACATCGAGTACGACATCGTCTACAACCTGCAGGATCCCGACTATCAGTTGTCTCTCAGGACCCAGCAGCAGGTCCTGCTGGAGGCGATGCAGCTGTGCCGCGAGCTCGGCATCTCGACCGCGCCGCGCGCCCAGCAGCTGATCCTCAACGACGGCAGCGGCCCCGACAAGGCGGCCAACGATGCAGGCGAGGTCAAACGGCCCGACGGGCGTAATACGCCGCAGGCGCGGCCCATGCACTGAGGTCCCTCCGGTGTGGAGCTTGCCGGGCGGCAGTCTAGCGCCGCCGTCCGGCCGGGCCACCTAGAATCGCAGGCTCACGCTTTCGATGGAGGACCGCCCAATGTCGCAACAACAGTCGCAACAGCAGAATCAGCAAAAAGCCCAGGAAACCCTGCAGCAGACCCCGCCGGGTACCGAGGCCCTGCTGACGCCGAAGGCCGACCACGGCGAATCGAGCTACGTCGGCCATGGCCGCCTGGCCGACAAGAAGGCCCTGATCACCGGCGCCGACAGCGGCATCGGCCGCGCCGTCGCCCTGGCCTTCGCGCGCGAGGGCGCGGACGTGCTGATCGCCTACCTGAACGAACACGAGGATGCCAAGGAAACCGAGCGCCTGGTGCAGGAAGCCGGCCGCAAGGCGGTGCTGGTGCCGGGCGACCTGGCCGATCCCGCCCATTGCCGCGCGCTGGTCGACCGCGCCGTGCAGGAATTCGGCCGCATCGACGTGCTGGTGAATAATGCCGCTTTCCAGATGACCCACGAAGCCATCGAGGACATCCCCGACGAGGAATGGCGCCACACCTTCGCCGTCAACATCGATGCGATGTTCTACATCTGCAAGGCGGCGGTCAAGCACATGCAGCCGGGCGCCTCGATCATCAACACCACCTCGATCAACTCGGACAAGCCCAAGCCGACGCTGCTGGCCTACGCCACCACCAAGGGCGCAATCGCCAACTTCACCGCCGGCCTGGCCCAGCTGCTGGCCGAGAAAGGCATCCGCGTGAACTCGGTGGCGCCGGGACCGATCTGGACTCCGCTGATTCCGTCGACCATGCCGCCGGACGAGGTGGCCAGCTTCGGCGAGCAGACGCCGATGAAGCGCGCCGGCCAGCCGGCCGAACTGGCGCCGGTGTATGTGATGCTGGCCTCGAACGAGGCGAGCTATGTGTCGGGGGCGCGGATTGCCGTTACCGGCGGTACGCCGATTCTCTGAGACGTCGTTCCCGCGCAGGCGGGATAATGCCCCGGCACTATCCCCCCAAGTTTGCCAGCACGGCGTCTGCGCGGATAGAACTTGGATTCCCGCCTGCGCGGGAATGACGACGTATTAAGCGTCGTTCCGGAAGCGGCTGTTGCTGTCGCCGGGCGAGTCCGGCACCGCCTTGGGATTCTCCTCCGGCTCCGAACGCGGTTCCGGCGGCGGCTGCGGCAGGTCGGCCGGCGGACCGCCTTCCTGCTCCATGTCGCTGCCCTCCTCCATGTCCTCTTCCGGTTCCGCACGGCGCACAACCGGCTCGGCCTTGCGGAAGTTCGGGAACTCGGCGTCCGCCGGCAGCTTGCCCTTGTCCAGCGCGGTCTTGAAGAAGTCGCCGACCAGCAGGATCGCGCTGTGGCCGCCCTGGCCCCAGTAGTTCGAGCGCATGGTCACGCGGTTGTCGTTGAAGCCGACCCAGGCGCCGGCCACCAGGTTCGGGTGCATCATGATGAACCAGCCGTCGGCGTTGTTCTGGGTGGTGCCGGTCTTGCCGGCGACGTCGCCGAGAATGCCGAAGCGGCTGCGCACGGCGGTGCCGGTGCCGCGGTTGATCACGCCGCGCATCATGTCGATCAGGGTTACGGCGGAGGCCTGGGACAGCACGCGCTGCGGGGTCTGGCTGGCGAAGTCGGCGACCACGTTGCCGTCGCGGTCCGTGATCTTCCGGACGAACACCGGGCGGCGGTACTCGCCCTGGGCCGCGATGGTCGAGTAGGCGCTGACCATCTCGAGCAGGGTCACCGGGCTGGTGCCGAGCGCGATCGAGGGCACGGACGACAGCTTGCTGCCGCGCACGCCCATGTCCTGGGCCAGCTTGACGATGGGCGCCACGCCCACGTCCTGCATCACCTGGGCCGTGATCGTGTTCTTCGAGAACACCAGGCCGTCGCGCATGGTCAGGCGGCGGCCGGTGGTGCCGCTGTTGTCGGTCGGGCGCCAGACCGTGCCGTTGGGGTCGCGGATCGTGGTCACCGCGTCCAGGTAGGGATGGTCGGGCGTGATGCCGCGTTCCAGCGCGGCCGCGTAGACGATGGGCTTGAAGGTCGATCCCGGCTGGCGCGTGGCCTGGTTCACGTGGTCGAACTGCTCGCGCTGGAAGTTGCGGCTGCCGACCCAGGCTTTCACCTCGCCGGTGGTCGGGTCCATGGCGACGAAGCCGGCTTCCAGGCGCGACTTGCCGGCCTTTAGCTGGCGCATGAAGTCACGGTCGCTCTTCAAACGCTTGAGCGCCGCGGCCGGGGCCTCGCCGCCGTCGACCGCATGCTTGTACTCGCCGGATTCGCGCACGAAGGCGTCCAGCAGCTCGCCGTGCGACTGCCAGAAGTAATCGAAGGGCGCCACGCCTTCGCGCATGTCGGCATAGGTCTGGGTCGAGGTCGAGTTGATCGGCCAGGAATGCGCCCAGTCGACGTCGGCGATCGCCTGCAGGGCATTGGCCTGGCGCTCGACGGCGCCCTGGGCTGCCTGTTGCAGGTCGTAGTCGAGCGTGGTCTGGACCACCAGGCCGTCCTGCTGCAGGTTGACGTCGTTCTTGTCGGCCCACTCGACCAGCCAGCGGCGCACATAGGCGGTGAAGTGGTCGTCCTTGCCGGTGCGCTCGGCCTGGCGGCTGAAGTGCACGCCCAGCTTGCGCTTGACCAGCTGGCGGTAGCGGCTCTCGCTGAAGGCGCCGGCCTTGAGCATCTGGCCCAGGACCACGTTGCGGCGCGCCAGCGAGCGCTCCGGGTTCGTGACCGGGTTGTAATAGGCGGTGCCCTTCAGCATGCCGACCAGGGTCGCGGCCTCGGTTTCGCTGAGCTGGAAGGCCGACTTGCCGAAATAGGTGCGCGCCGCCATCTCGATGCCGTAGGTGTTGTATAGGAAGGGCACCGTGTTCAGGTAGGCTTCCAGGATCTCGGTCTTGCTGTAGGTGTTCTCGATCTTGAAGGCGGTGATCAGCTCCTTCAGCTTGCGGTTCAGGTTGCGCTTGCTGCCGATCTCGTCGCGGAACATGTTGCGCGCAAGCTGCTGGGTGATGGTCGAGCCGCCCTGGGCGTCGCCCTTCAGGTTGGCCAGCAGCGCGCCGCCGATGCGGGTGAAGTCGACGCCGTGGTGCTCGTAGAAGCGGTGGTCCTCGGTCGAGATCAGGGCCGTGATCACGTTCGGCGAGATCTCCGACAGCTTGACCTTTTCCTGCAGGCCCTGCTCGAAGCTGGCCAGCTCGCGGCCGTCGCTCGACACCACCACGGTCGGGCGCGCGACCCGCGCCTGCTTGACGTCCTCGATGCCGGGTGTGAGCGGGAACAGCATCGCCACGTAGATCGCGAACAGGACCATGAGGGCCAGCGCGGTCCACAGGCCGATCAGCAGCCAGCGCTGCAGCGGCGGACGCGCCATCAGGCCGGCGCGCACCCGGGCATAGCGCTCGGCGTAGCGCGCGCGGGCCCGCTGTGCCGCCGCGCCGGCGCGCCGCCGGTCGAGACCCGGATAGCCCATCGGGCGTACGACATCCTGATCCTGCTGTCCTTCTTCGTTCTTGTTATGGTCGTCCACGTGGTATTCCTGCCTGCTCCTGTTTGTACCCGCCGCAAGTATAGCCGAGGGCTTGCGAATTCACGGTGCGCCACCGCGCATACGAAGCGCCATGCGGATCGCCTCCCAATGCAGCCACCGGCAACGGAAAAACAACGGAATCGGGCTCGCTTCGGGCCGCTAGGCACGAGCATGCGCTAATGACGGATTTCAGGCATAAGATACAGGCAGTTTCGGACGACGGGAGGCCAACATGCAAAAGCTGGGCTCAATACGAGGGTGCTGCTTCTTCCTGTTTGTTTCTTTCTTATCGGGCTGCACAAATTTTGCGGTCGAGGACTGCCCCAAGGGCGGCGTGCTGGGCAATGACGACCCAGGCTCGGCGAGACTGCGCACATCCCATTACCGCGTGATGCTGGCCAATCCTGCAGCAGCGGCTGCTAGATTTCTTCCGTACGCGATCATGTCCACGTACGCTTACAAGATCAACGATGGATGCGTGGATCGGGGAAACAAGGTCCGGGTTCCTCCCGAGCGTAGCGCCGAACTGCTCACATGGCTCAAGAACACGACCGGCGACGCGAGCCCTTGGCAACTGGACCAGTCATTCGGCACGCAGGACAAGCAGACTGGCCGCATTGGCTGTGAGGACGATGTTGGACTTGCATTCAACGTATGGCATCGCACGATCGGCAAGCAGGAGCATGTGGTGATCGCGTTTCGTGGAACGAGCGGTCCAGGCGACTGGATGTACGGGAATTTTTGGTGGTTCAGCCGGTTTTTCGCCGGAGATAACCAGCTCTCCCGTGCGCGCAGCTACGGCGCGAAAATCATCCAGCATTTCGACACCAAAGCCCGGGCAGAAGGTTCTCCCCTCCCACGCTACGTTGTTACAGGACATTCCCTGGGCGGCACCTTGGCCCAGCATCTTTTGTACACCTTCCCGAAACGGATCGATCAAGCCATCGTGTTCGACGCTTCGTCCGTAACGGGGTTTGCAGATCCCGCCATCTCGCGGGCGGACCGCGTTGCCGGTTGCTCGTGCGAGCCCGAACTTGGTCCAGAGGCACGCATCATACGCATTTATCTACCTAGAGAAATCCTCGCGAATTTACGGCTGTTCCACAAACTGTGGCTGCCACCGGAGAGGCATGTTCAAGAACTCAGGTTTCCTTTCGAGGCGTCGTGGAACCCTGTCTCTCGGCACGGCATTTACGAATTCACAAGCAACATGCAGAAGCTCAGCGCACAACGCCGCATGGACGAGGTAGGACAGAGCTGGTTCGCCAGTAAAACCAGCGCCTGTACGGGGCCCCTGATCCAGAAGCAGAAGGACAGCTGTTCGGTAGTCGTCCCGCCAAGCGCCCAATTCGTGTGCCCGCAATAGCCGGTCTTTTGCCGATGACTTTGGTAGCGACTACGCGGTAACGGTCTGCGGCTTGACCTGGCGTCCAGTCCGCAACATCGCCTCGACGTCCGCGCGCGAAGCCGCCTGTGCATACACGTGCCCCTGTACCTCGTCGCAGCCGCGCCGCTTCAGGTAGTCGAGCTGTTCTTCGGTTTCCACCCCTTCCGCGATGGTCCGCATGCGCAGCCCGCGCGCCAGCTCGATGATGGCCGAGACCATCGCCGCGTCGTCCTCGCTGCCGGGAATGTCCCGCACAAACGAACGGTCGATCTTCAGCACGTCCACCGGGAAGCGGCGAAGGTAAGACAAGCTGGAGTAGCCGGTGCCGAAGTCGTCGATGGACAGCTTCACGCCCATGCGCTTGATTTCTCCCATGGTGCGGATCGCGGCTTCGACGTCTTCCATCACCAGGCTTTCGGTCAGCTCGATCTCGAGGCAGGTCGGCGAGAGGCCGGTTTCTTCCAGCACGCGCTGGATGTCGCGCACCAGGCCGGGCTGGGCGAACTGGCGCGCCGACAGATTGACCGCGATGCGCAGCGGGCCCAGGCCGGCATGCTGCCATTCGCGGCTCTGGCGGCAGGCGGTGCGCAGCACCCAGGCCCCGATCGGGACGATCAGCCCGGTCTCCTCGGCCAGGTTGATGAAGCGGTCGGGCCGCACCAGGCCCAGGCTCGGGTGGCGCCAGCGGATCAGCGCTTCCAGCCCGACCACTGCGCCGCTCTCCAGGTCGACCTGGGGCTGGTAGTGCAGCTCGAACTCCCCCTGGGTCAGGGCGCTGCGCAGCGCGGTCTCGAGCGCCATGCGTTCGCGGGCGCGCGCATTCATCGCCGGGGTGTAGAACTGCACCGCATTGCGGCCGAGGTCCTTGGCGCGGTACATCGCGACCTCTGCGTGCTGGATCAGGGTTGGGCCGTCCAGGCCGTCGGCCGGCCAGGCGGCGAGGCCGGCGCTGCCGGTCATCACCAGTTCCTGGCCGTGCAGGCTCAAGGGGGCGCTCAGGGAAAGCATCACCGCCTGGATTGTGGCCGATGCCTCGCTCTCGTCGGCGCGGCCCGGCAGCACCAGCACGAACTCGTCGCCGCCGGTGCGCGCGACCGTATCGGCGCGCCCCACCGCGGCCAGCATCCGGCTTGCCACCGCCTTCAGCATCTCGTCGCCGGCGCCGTGGCCCAGCGTGTCGTTGACGTACTTGAAGTGGTCGAGGTCGAGCGCCGCCACCCACACCGCGTCGTTCGGCCCGGCCAGCGCGATCGCGGCCTCGATGCGGTCCTGCAGCAGCGCGCGGTTGGCCAGGCCCGTCAGGGTGTCGTAGCGCGCCCGCACCTCCAGCTCGGCCTCGTAGCGTTTGGTGGTGCTGACGTCGTACTGGGTGATCACGAAGTGGCCGGGCGTGTCCTCGCCCTCCCACACCGGCGCCACGTAGACGTCGGCATACAGCTCGTTGCCGCTCTTGCAGCGCAGGCGCATGGTGGCGCTCCCTTCGCGGCGCTCGCGCATGGCCTGCAGCAGCTCGGCCACCGGCGCCTGGTCCGGCTCGCGTTCGGCTGTCTCGAACAGGCCGCGGCCGATTGCCTCGGCCGCCGTAAAGCCGCGCATGCGCTCGAAAGCCGGGTTCACGTATTCGATCGGGTAGCCGGGCTTGCGGGCATTCACCAGCATCACCACGTTGGCGCTGGCCTCGATCGCGCGCAGATAGAGGTTGGTCCGGGTCAGGGCCTGCTCGAGATCCGCCGTGCGGCGCTCGACCAGGCTTTCGACGTGGGCGGCGCGCAGGCTGCGCACGCGCACCCAGGCCGCCAGCGCGAAGCTCGCCAGGCAGCCCAGCACCAGCACGGTCAGCGGCGCGATGCCGTCGCCGAGGTCGGTCGAGCGCGCGGACAGGCGCAGGTCCCAGCGCTGGCCCGCAGCCTGGAACGGGTACTGCACCGTGAAGATCTCTTCGCCCAGCCAGCCGTGCCAGGCCGGCACCGCGCGCCAGCCCATGCTGTCCCAGCGGAAGGCCTTGACCATGCCGCGCTCGCCCAGGCCGGACAGTTCGATGGCGATGCCGGCGCGGCCCAGCAGCCGGGCGCCGGCCAGCGTACTGCCGACCAGGTCGCCGACGTCCAGCACCACCGAGGTATCGCCGGTCACGTTCGCGCGCCGCGCCGCGGCGTCGAGCGGCACGCTGCCGCCGCGGTAGACCGGCATCACCATGACCACGCCCAGCTTCCGTCCCGTATGCTGCAGCAGCGGCAGCAGCCTGCTGACCGCCGGGCGCCCGCTCTCGACCGCCTGCTCGAAGGCGCGGGCTTCCGGCGCGAAGGCCAGCGCGTCGAAGCCGAGCAGGCCGGCGTTCGCATCCATCGGTTCGATGTACTCGGCCACCAGGTAGCGCGCACGCACCGGCGCAGGGCCCAGGCCGCCGGCGATGGGCGCCTGCAGGCGGAAACCCTGCAGCGCCCTGGCCTGCTCGGCCTCGTAGGCGCGGCGGCCGGCGCCGTCGACCAGGCGGTGATAGACCACGGCTTCCACGAAAGGATGGGACTGCATCAGGGGCCGGACGAAGGCGCCGAACTGCGCGCGGTCGACCTTGCCGATCGATTCGAACAGGGAATTGGTGGCCTGGAGTACGACCAGCACGTCGCCGAAACTGTTGGCCACCGCGGCGTAATTGGTCTCGGCGCGCTGCAGGAATTCGCCGCGGGCGCGTTCGCGATCGGCCACATGCAGGCCGCTGGCGAGCGCAAAAGCGATGACGACGCCGCCCAGCAGGGTCAGGGCGGCGGCGATATCATGTGGCCGCAGGCGAACGCGGCCGATGCGCGCGCTCCAATTCGACATAAGCCATGGTAGCAGGGATGGGCCGCCATCGACGCCGCTTACGGAACGCCGGTACGGCTATGCGCGCGGCGCCTCGGGCTCCACAGGCGCCTCCGGTGCCTCAGGTAATTTAACAGCCGGCAGGCGCGCCAGCTGGAAGCCGGCCAGCGTCGCATACAGCGGCGGGCTGATCGCGCGCGCCACCGCATAGGCGACCAGCGCGCAGGCCATCAGGCTGAGCACCATCGCATGGCCATCCACCATTTCCATCACGATGATGAAAGCGGTCAGCGGCGCCTGGGTGGCGGCGGACAGGAAGCCGACCATGCCGAGCGCGATCAGGGCCGGCATCTGCGCGCCGTACAGCAGCAAAGCCACGTCGTTGCCGATGGCGGCGCCGATCGCCAGCGAGGGCGCGAAGATGCCGGCCGGAACACCGGCCCAGCTGGTCAGCCAGGTGGCCAGGAACTTGAACAAGGCATAGGCCGGCGGCATGGCGGCGGCGCCCTCGACCATGGTGCGAGTGGCGCCATAACCCGAACCGAAAGCCGCGCCCGCGGTCACGATGCCGATCACCGCCACCGCCAGCCCGCAGCCGGCGGCGAACAGCACCGGCCGCCGGGCACGGAAGCGGCTGAACGGATCGGTGGACTGCCCCGACAGCGAGGCGATCAACAGGCGCGAGAACAGCCCGCCGGCAATCCCCGCCAGCACCGCCAGCAGCAAGCCCGGCAGAAGCAGGTCCAGGCCCGGCGCGGGTGCGTGGATCACGCCGAAATAGGTGCCGTTGCCGTGCGCCGACACTGCCACCAGGCCGGCCAGCACGATTGCCGCGATGATCAGGCCGCTGCTGCGGCGTTCGGGCGCGCGCGCCAGCTCTTCGATGGCGAACATCACGCCGCCGAGCGGGGTATTGAAGGCCGCCGCGATGCCGGCTGCGCCGCCCGCCACCAGCAGACCGTGCACGCCGACCGGGGCGCCGACAGGCATGAAGCGCCGGGCCTGCAGCATGATGCCGGCCGCGATCTGCACCGACGGGCCTTCCCGGCCCAGCGACAGCCCGCCCAGCAGGCCGCCCGAGGTCAGCAGGATCTTGGCGATGCTAAGGCGCAGCGACACGAACAGCCCGCGCTCGGCCTCGCCGACTTCCTTCTCCAGCGTCGCCATCACCTGCGGAATGCCGGAACCCGCGGCGCCGGGCGCGAAGCGGCGCGTGCACCACACCACGGCCGCCGCTGCGGCCGGCGCCGCCAGCAGCGGCGCCCACCAGGCCAGCGTGCGCAGCGCCGTGAAATAACTGCTGGCCGTCTCGGCCAGCCAGGTGAAACCGACCACGGTCAGGCCCGCCACCACCGCCGCCGCCACCACCAGCGCACGCGCCAGCCACAGCCGCCAGTCGGCCAGCTCCTGGCGCAGCGCCTGCCGCATCGAACGCGGCGGCTTCATCGCAGAAGGCTCCTGCAATACTTTGCTGGCGTTGTTCGTGAAATTTCCGTTATCATCGCGGCTATGTCCTCATCATCATTTTCGTCAAAGCCCGTCGACGGGGCCGAGGTCGCCGCACCGGAAACCCGCGTGCTGCGCCAGTTTCGTATCGTTTTCAATTCGGTCAAGACCCATTTCCGACAGGTCGAGCGCGAAGCCGGCGTCGGCGGCGCCCAGCTCTGGGCCCTGTCCGTGATCGAACGCCGTCCCGGCATCGGCGTGACGGAACTGTCGCGCGAACTCGACATCCACCAGTCCACCGCCAGCAACCTGATCAAGAGCCTGACCGAACGCGGCCTGGTGAGCGCCGCGCGCGAAGGCATAGACCGCCGCAGCGTGTCCCTGCGGATCTCGCTTGAGGGCGAAACGGTGCTGAAAAGCGCGCCGATGCCCTTCGCCGGCGTGCTGCCCGACGCCCTGTCCAGCCTCGATCCGGCCACGCTGGAACGCATGGAGCAGGACCTCGGCCAGCTGATCGCCCTGCTCGAAGCGGACGAAGCCAGCGCCAAGCTCCCGCTGTCCCAGCAACTCTAAGCCCACGCGGTCTGGTCGAGCCGGAAGCGCTCCAGCGCCGCATCGACCACCGCCTCGCGGCTGCCGCCTTCGCGGAAGGCCTCGCGCAGATAGTCGGCGTCGCTGCCGAGATGGATCTCGCGGCGCAAGCCTTCGAGCGCGGCGCCGCTGCCCAGCGCGTCGTAATGCGGCTCCAGGCGGCGCAGCGTCGCCAGGATGTCGTCGCGCAGCAGCACCTGCTCGTGACGCTGCGGATGCACCAGGGTGCCGTCCAGCCCGAACCGGCAAGCCTGGAACCGGTTGTAGTTGTAGACCAGGTAGTCGTCCTCGCGCGGCGCCGGTTCGTTGCCGGCCAACAGATAGCGGCACAGCGCCTGCAGGTAGCAGGCCAGGCTGGCCGCCCGCTCGACCGACAGCGGCGTGTCGCACACGCGCAGTTCGATGGTACCGTATTCGGGCTTGGGCCGCAGGTCCCAGTAAAAGTCCTTCATGCTCTTGACGATGCCGGTGCCCGCCATCTTCTCGAAGTATTCCTCGGCGAAGCTATCCCATTGCAACAGGAACGGCGCGCGTCCCGACAGCGGGAAGGCGAACACCGAATTCAGGCGCGCCGACTGGAAGCTGGTGTCGGCGCCCTGCAGGAAGGGCGATGAGCCGGACAGCGCAATGAAGTGCGGCACGTAGCGGTTGAGCGCGTGCAGCAGGTACATGGCTTCGTCGCCGGAACGGCAGCCGATGTGCACGTGCTGGCCGAACACCGTGAACTGCTTGGCCAGGTAGCCGTACAGCTGCGAGACTTCCTTGAAGCGCGGCTTGGCGAAGATGCGCCGCTCCGACCACTGCTGGAAGGCGTGGGTGCCGCCGCCGCACACGCCGACGTTGAGGCGGTCGCCGGCGGCCAGCAGGGTGTCGCGGATCTCGCGCAGCTGGGCCAGCAGGCCGTCATGGCCGGTGTGCACGCTGCTATTAATCTCGATCATGCTCTGCGTGATCTCGGGCGTGACATTGCCCGGGAAAGGCGCGCGCGCCAGCAGGTCGAGCATGTCCGGCGAGGCCGGCACCAGGTCGAAGTCGGACAGGCTGACCAGCTGCAGCTCGAGCTCCACGCCCATGGTCAGCGATTCGGAAGTCGCAAAGGGTCCCAGCGTCATTCAGATCTCCTTGTGTTGGTGGGCTTCCATGGCCCAGCCGAGGGCGCGCTGGGTGATCAGGGGGCCGAACACCTGCATCACCAGCGCCATGGCCACCAGCGGCGCTAGGCTGTAGTTGAAGTCGACACCCAGGCGCCGGGTCTGCTCGATCATCAGCACCGCGAACACCGCGAACGGCGCCAGCGCCAATCCGGACAGCGCGCCCTTGCGCACCGACACGCCCGAAGGCCTGGCCAGCGCGGCGCACACGCCCACCTTCACCACCAGGCGCACCAGCACCAGCAGCAGGCCCAGGACCAGGCCTTCGCGCACATTGGCCCAGGTCAGGGTCGAGGCCGCGAACACGAACAGCAGTACCGACAGCAGGTCGCCGAGTGCGCCGAAATTGCGCTGGGCGACGCCGAGGGCACTGCGGCGGTGGCGCGCCGCCAGCCCGAAGCATAGCGCGGCCAGTACCGGCGACAGCTTCAGCACGTGCGCCGTGGCCACCACCAGCAGCACCGCCAGCGCAAAGGTCAGCGTCGCATCCTTGCCACCGAACTTGCGCAGCCACAGCGGCACCAGCACGCCGGCCAGCGCGCCGAGGATGCCGGAGACGACCAGCACCAGCAGCGTGGCCCCGGCCGCATGCAGCAGGTCGCCCGAGGTCTGGAACACCTTGACGCCGACGATGAGGTTGAACACGAACACTGCCAGCACGCAGTTCAGCGCCGTCAGGTGCATGGTGCGCTCGCTGACCTGGCCGCCGGCGCCCTCTTCGTTCAGCACCCGCACCAGGCCGGCGGGCGAAGTCGCCATCGCCAGCGCCGCCAGCAGGCCGCAGCTGATCGGCGGCGCGCCGAACCAGTGGGCGGCCAGCCACACCGCCAGGAAGGTCGCGCCGGATTCCAGCAGCGAGGTCGCCAGGATCCAGGGGTTGGCGCGCAGCCAGCGCAAGTTGATCCGGTAGCCGAGCTCGAACAGCATGAGGCCGAAAGCCAGGCTGGCCAGCAGCAGATAGGGAGAATGGTCGATCGGACCCTGTACTTCGAGCGCCAGATTACCGGCCAGGAAGCCGGCCAGGCCGTAGATGCTGATGCGTGGAACGCCGGTCCAGCGGTGCGCCAGTTCGCCGGCCATCCAGGACACCACCAGCGCCAGCGGCCAGGCCAGCTGGGCGGCGGCGGAAATCAACTCGTTCATAGGCCCTCCTCCGAGTGTGATTGGTCGGACGGAGCGGGCAACCAGGAAAAAAAGCTCCCGGGCTGGCCGGGAGCACAAGAGATACAAAGTATCCTCATCGCTGATCGCGAAGACCACCAAAAACCATCTCGGCAGCCCCGCTCACAGACGCATTGTCACACAGAACGTGTATTGCAGGCAACCATATTTCTGCCAATGTATTTATTGGACGGCGCGCGGCACCTGCGGCAGCGCACAGCGCGAACGGCGCCCCTCGACCGTGCAGGTGTTGCGTTCGCGGCCGTGGCGGTCGTGCACGACCACGTCCCAGCGGTCCGCGCCGCGGCGTTCCATGGTCATGAAACCGAAGCCGTCGATCCAGGAACTCATGGCCTCGACGATGGCCGCCGGGGCCGGCGTGGTGCCCGGCGGGACGCTGGCCGGCAGCGGCACGATGTCCTCGGCGGTGCCGGCGAAGCCGCTCACGAACTGGGTCGGATGATCGCTCGAGAAACTCACCTGCTCCCACAGGTGGACGTGGCCTGACAGCAGCACGTCCACCGTGGCGGGCAGCAGGCGCGGCTGGATCGCGCCGAAGGTCTGGATCAGGCCGGCGTCGCCGCCGAACAGCGTGATCGCGCCGGTCTTCCTGTCTTCGCTGGCGCCGAAGCCGTACAGCGGGTGGTGGTCGACCGCGATGGTATGCAGTGCGCGCTTTGCCAGGGCCTCGATCTTGCGGTAGGTATCGGCATACTTCTCGATCCGGACGTCGCCGGCCTTGAAGCCCTTGTAGCTGGTGTTGGCGCTGTCGAACACCAGCAGTTGGGCGCCGCCGCCGAGCGGCACGGCGTAGGGGTCGGTGTAGTCGCCCTGCACGTCCTGCGCCGGGTCGTCGCAGCTGTTTTGCGGCGTCAAGGGGCGCGGGTCGAGGAAGCGCCACCAGCCCTGGCCGCCGCGCGCACACGTCTCGTGGTTGCCGCGCGCAAGCACCCAGGGCGCCGCTGCCAGCAGGCTCTGCGCCGGGGCGAAGAAATCGGCGTTCCAGGCATTCCAGCCGTAGCCGTAGGGACTGCCGGCGCAGCCCGGACGGTCGGCCGGGCACGGGTCTTCGCGGTAATGGTAATCGCCGACGTGGATCACCAGGTCCGGCTTCCAGGCCGCCGCACTGGCCGCCACGCGCGCGAAGGGGAAGGCTTGCGCATCGTTACAGTCCTGGAATTCCTTGCCTTTCAGGCGGCAGCCGGTATCGCCGATCACGACGATCCGCTTCGGTTCGGCCACGGGCAGCGGCAGTTTGCGGCCGGCCACCATGACCTCGCGCGCGCCTGCAGGCAGCGGCGCTTCGCAGCTCTGCACCGGTGACGATACCGGCAGCGCCTTTGCCTCGGCATCGCCGGTTTGCGGGCGCAGCGGAATCCGCGACAGCGGCGAACGCACGGCCATTGTTGCACTGCGGCCGTCGATGTCGATGGCCGGGCAGCTGGCGGCGGTGGTGATGACGCGTGCGATGGCAGCGCCGTCGTCGGCCACGATCACGAAGGCGGACTGCAGCTGATCATGGGACCGGAGGCCGGCGCAGCCGGTCAGCGCGGCGGCCGCCATGAGGCTAAAGGAAAGGCGGGGCAAGGACATAGGCGAGATTCTGGGCAAAGTTGGCAACTTAACACATTCCCGGCGTTCAAGCTGGCGCTTATCCGATCCGCATATAAGCATAATCCGAATCGTTATTGGCTTGTAAATTACCAGCCTGTTAAGCTCGCACCCCTCCGCAGCCATGGTGCTGTGCAACATACTCGAAAGAAGAACATGAGCGTCAAGCATTCCCATCCCCATCCCGGCCGCGCCCTCCTCGCGCTGGGCCTGATCGCATCCGTCGTGCCTGCCGCACAAGCGCAGCAAGCCGCGCCAGCCGGCGCCCAGCCCAATGTTGGCGAAGTCCAGTCCGTGGTCGTCACCGGCACCCGTTCGCTGAACCGCCGCACGCTGGAAACCGAATCGCCGGTCGACGTCATCTCCAGCAAGGAACTGCTGAGCACGGGCTCGAGCGAACTGGCTACCGTGCTGTCGCGCCTGCTGCCCTCGATGAACTTCCCGCGCCCGGTCGGCGCCGACGCCAGCGACGCCGTGCGTCCGGCCCAGCTGCGCGGCCTGTCGCCGGACCAGACTCTGGTGCTGGTGAACGGCAAGCGCCGCCACACCTCGGCCGTGGTCAACGTCAACGGCAGCCTGGGCCGCGGCTCGGCGCCGGTCGACCTGAACGCGATCCCGCTGGCCGCGATCGACCACATCGAAGTGCTGCGCGACGGCGCCGCCGCCCAGTACGGCTCGGATGCGATCGCCGGCGTGGTCAACATCATCCTGAAGAAAGGCGCCGACGGCGGCGAGGCCGAGATCCAGTACGGCGAGTACGACAAGGGCGACGGCGAGCAGACCACGGTGCGCGGCTCGACCGGCTTCAAGCTCGGCGACAAGGGCTGGGTGCGCGTGGCCGTGGAAGCCGCCAACCGCAATCCAACGAATCGCTCCTTCCCGGACCCGCGTCCGGAAGCCGGCCCGCGCCAGGGTACGGTTACCCAGCGCTACGGCGACCCGGACAGCCGCCCGCGCAGCCTGTTCCTGAACAGCCAGGTCAACATCAACGAGAACCTGGACTGGTACGCCTTCGCCAACTACGGCGAGCGCAAGACCTCGTCCGCAGCCACCTGGCGCACCGCCTACACGACCCCGTTCAATGCGGCCGCGCCGACGCTGCGCTCGACCCTGTATCCGCAAGGCTTCCTGCCGCTGGAAGACAGCAAGTCGACGGATACCTCGCTGGTCACCGGCCTGCGTGGCGAACTGGCAGGCTGGCGCTGGGACGCGAGCCTGAACTACGGCCGCAACCGCTTCAGCCTGGACGTCGACAACACCACCAACCTCAGCGCCGGCTTCGCCAACCCGAGCCAGACCAGCTTCTACGCCGGCAAGCTGACCACGACCCAGGAAGTCGCCAACCTCGACGTGGCGCGCGACATCCCGGTCTCGTGGATGAGCGGTCCGCTGACCGTGGCGCTGGGTGCGGAAGCACGCTATGAGGCCTACGAGATCGGCGCCGGCGAGCCGAATTCCTATTTCGGCGGCGGCGCCCAGGGCTTCTCGGGCTTCCGTCCCGAGAACGCCGGCAAGAACAGCCGCAACAACCAGTCGCTCTACCTGAACCTGGAAGGCGACATCACCAAGAACCTGTCCGGCTCCCTGGCCGTGCGTCACGAGCGCTACAGCGACTTCGGCAACACCACCTCGGGCAAGGCCTCGGCGCGCTATGCCTTCACCCCCGCTTTCGCGCTGCGCGGCACGGTGTCAAACGGCTTCCGCGCGCCTTCGCTGGCCCAGGAGTCGTACACGATCACGACCACCAACTTCCTGCAGGTGAAGAACCCGGACGGCAGCTCGACCAATACGCCGATCGAAACCGGCACCTTCGCGGTCGGCAGCGCCGCCGCCACCGCGCTCGGCGCCCAGCCGCTGAAACCGGAACGTGCGCGCAACCTGAGTATCGGCGCGCAGTGGCAGCCGATCCGCAACTGGACCACCACCGTCGACCTGTACCGCATCGACATCGACGACCGCATTATCTTCTCGTCGAACCTGCAGCTGTCCAGCCAGGCCGCCGCAGGCCTCAACGCAGCGCTCCAGAACCAGCGCATCTTCGTCGGCGCGGCGCGCTACTTCACGAATGCCGTCGACACCCGCACCAAGGGCGTGGACGTGGTCAGCACCTACCGCATGAACCTGGCGCAGGGCGCGCGCGCCGACTTCACGCTGGCCTACAACCACAACGACAACGAAGTGCGCCACGTGGCGGCGACCCCGGCGCTGCTGGCCAACGCCGGCCTGGTACTGGCCGACCGCCAGACCGTGAATCGCCTGACCGTCGGTTCGCCGAAGGACAAGCTGACCCTGTCCGGCGACTACACCCGCGGCACCTGGAGCGGCCACGCCAACGTGACGCGTTACGGAAAATTCACCGTCCCGCAGAACAGCGTGGCGCTGGACCAGACCTACGATCCGCAGTGGGTGCTGGACGTGTCGACTTCGGTGCGCGTGGCCAGCAACTGGCGCGTCACGCTGGGCATCGACAACCTGACCAACCGCTACCCGGCCCAGGTGACCTCGGCGGGCAACCTGAACGTGAACGGCACCCAGCCCTACAGCATCTGGGCGCCGAACGGCTTCAACGGCCGCTTCTTCTACGGTAAGGTGGGTTACAGCTGGTAAGCTACCGTACGCCGCTCCCCGGCCCGGTCTGGTTATCATGAACACATGCATAACATACCGATGTGGGCCCAAGCCGGGTTCTGGGGTTTCGTGGCGGGTGCGGCGCTGCTGATCGGCGCCGCGGTCGGCTATTTTCTCAAGGTGCCGCAACGCGTGATCGCGGGCATCATGGCCTTCGGCAGCGGGGTGCTGATCTCCGCGCTGTCCTTCGAATTGATGGACGAAGCCTACCGCCAGGGCGGCTTCCAGGCCACCGCCTACGGCTTCCTCGGCGGCGCGGCAATCTACACGGCCGCCAACTGGTACCTGAATCACCGCGGCGCAAAACACCGCAAGCGCTCCGGCGACCAGCAGCCGTCCGAGTCCGAAGACAAGGGCAGCGGCCTGGCGATCGCAGTCGGCGCCCTGCTCGACGGCATCCCGGAATCGATCGTGATCGGCCTCTCGATGTTGAAGGGCGGCGTGGTCAGCACCGTGGCCGTGGCCGCGATCTTCCTCTCCAACGTGCCGGAAGGCCTGTCCAGTTCTGCCGGCATGAAGAAGGCCGGGCGCTCCATCACCTACGTGTTCGGGATCTGGGGCGGCATCGCGCTGGCCTCGGGCATCGCCTCGCTGGTCGGCTATACCGTGTTCCAGAACTTCTCCAGCGAAGTCGTGGCCGCGACGACCGCCGTGGCGGCCGGCGCGATCCTGGCGATGCTGGTCGATACGATGATCCCCGAAGCCTTCGAGGTAGCCCACGATTTCGCCGGCCTGATTACCGTGGCCGGCTTTCTGGCGGCGTTTGCGCTCAGCCGTCTCGGGGGCGGTTGAACCTTACACTCTGGGCGGATCGGTTTCGCGGACGTAGACCTTGTGCCGCGCGATCGCCGCCCTGAACGCCGCCAGCGCCGCATTCAGCCCGGCAGGATCGGCGATGATCAGCCCCGGGTCCGGCTCGCCGTTCGGCAGCGCAACCGGCAGTCCGGCGGCGGCCACCAACTGGCGCCCTGCCCCCAGCACCAGGAAGGGCTTGTCGTGCCGGTACTGGTCGCGCAGGAATTCCAGCACGCGGCCGTCGCGCGCCAGCGCCGCGGCGGACGCTTCGCCCGGCGGCAGCACCACGGCGTCGTACATCACCGAAGGCGTGGCCTCGAACGTCACTTCGACGTCGAGCGGCTTGCCGTTGACGGCGGCGACTTCGCCCAGGTGCTGGCCCACCACGCGCGGCTGGGCGCCATCCTTCAGCAGCGCCGCGTAGATCTGGCGCACGGCCGCCGCGTCGACGCCGGGTGCGACCGCGATCGCGATCCGCCGCGTGCGGATGCCGATGCGGCCCGGCCGCGCCAGCAGCGACAGCGAAGGCGACGGCGGGTAGTCCGGGATCGGGGTGTCGTTCACGCGCGGCAGCGCCGGTGGTACCGGGATGCCCAGCTGGTCGGCCACCGCTTTCGCCAGGCCGGGATCGACGTTGACCAGGCCGGCGACGATCCGCTCGCGCACGGCCGGGGTCTGCACCCGCGTCAGCTCGAAGCGGAAAGCATTGACGATGTGCCGCTGCTCGACCTCGGTCTGGCTCTTCCAGAACAGGCGCGCCTGGCCGTAGTGTTCGGCGAACAGCTCGGGCTTGCCTCTTACCTTACTGCCTTCGATGGGTTGCGGATAGCTGACGAAGCCGCGGCTGCCTGCCTGGAAGGGGCAGCCGCCGGCCAGGGAGTTCGGCTCGTAGCTGACCCGGCCGCGGTTGATGGCCTGGCGGTGGAAGCCGTCGCGCTGGTTGTTGTGAACCTGGGCGACCGGCGAATTGATCGGAACCTCGTGGAAGTTCGGCCCGCCCAGGCGTGTCAGCTGGGTATCGACGTAGGAGTGGATGCGCCCCTGCAGCAGCGGGTCGTTGGTGAAGTCGATGCCGGGCACGACGTGGGCGGTGCAGAAGGCCACCTGCTCGGTCTCGGCGAAGAAGTTGTCCGGGTTGCGGTCCAGGACCATGCGTCCGACCGGGCGCACCGGCACCAGTTCCTCGGGCACGATCTTGGTCGCGTCCAGGACGTCGAAGATCTTGAAGGCGGCGGCCTGCTCCTCGGTGAAGACCTGCAGGCCCAGCTCCCATTCCGGGAAGTTGCCGGACTCGATGGCTTCCCACAGGTCGCGGCGATGGAAGTCGGGATCGGCGCCGGCCAGCTTGACCGCCTCGTCCCAGACCAGCGAATGGGTGCCGGCCATCGGCGTCCAGTGGAACTTGCAGAAGCGCGACTCGCCTTTCGCATTCACCAGCCGGAAGGTGTGCACGCCGAAGCCCTGCATCATCCGGTAGCTGCGCGGGATCGCGCGGTCGGACTCGACCCACATCAGCATGTGGAAGATTTCCGGCGAGAGGCCCGCGAAATCGTAGAAGGTGTCGTGGGCGCTGGAGGCCTGCGGGATCTCGTTGTTCGGCTCGGGCTTCACCGAGTGGATAAGGTCCGGGAACTTCATCGCATCCTGGATGAAGAAGACCGGGATGTTATTGCCGACGAGGTCCCACACCCCCTCGTCCGTGTAGAACTTGGTGGCGAAGCCGCGCACGTCGCGCGCCGTGTCGGCCGAGCCGCGCGAACCGACCACGGTCGAGAAGCGCACGAATACCGGGGTGCGCTTGCCGGGCTTGGCGAACACCGAGGCGCGCGTGATGCTGGACAGATCCTGGTAGCTTTCGAAGAAGCCGTGGGCGCCGGCGCCGCGCGCATGCACCACGCGTTCGGGGATGCGCTCGTGGTCGAAGTGGGTGATCTTTTCGCGGAAGATGAAGTCCTCCATCGCGGTCGGGCCGCGCAGCCCGATCTTCAGCGAGTCCTGGTTGTCGGCCACCTTCACGCCCTGGTTGGTGGTCAATTCGCGGCCCGAGTCGTCGACCCGGACCCGGTCCAGCGGGCCGTTCAGCGGGTTGGCGCCGATGTCGGGCGCGCCGTCGCCCAGCTTGCGTGAGGCAATGTCTTCGGTGGTGGTGCTGGCGGTGGCCAGCGGCGTGTCGGGCGTGCGGGTCTCGCCGCGGTGCGGCGTGAAGGCGGCCTCGCCGTACTCCAGCGGCTTGACCTCGTTGTAGGGCATGCGCGCCGCCAGCTCGGCATCTTCGGTGACCTTTTCCAGCAGCCGTTCGCTCTCGGGCGTGGTGGCGCCCAGGCTTTCCGGCGGGGTCGGGTCCGAGGGGCCGCCGACGGTGCTGAGGATGGAACCGGCGCCGTCGAAAGGGCCGTTGTTGTCTATAGTCATGATTCACCTCTCATAGTGGACGATTCAATAGCCGAGTCTGCTTGCGCCGCGCGATGGCGGTCTTGAGCCGCTACAAACCGGCGGCGTCGAGCCACCCCATCCATGGGGCTAACAAGCGCTTTACGCGGGCGCTATCGTGCCGGCGTGGAACTTCTTCCCTACAACCAAAACAATGAGGCACCCATGACTCGCATTCCTTCCAAGCTCCTTTCCCTGCTGGCCGCCGGCGTCTGCCTGCTGTCGATAAACACTGCCCACGCCCATCTGTCCGCCCTCGGCGGCCTTGCCAGCAGTCTCGGCGGCATGCTGGGCGGCGCCGCCAACCCACTGGCCGGTGCGGACGCCAATGACGTGGACGGTTTCGTGCGCAAGTCTGCGGAACTGTCGGAAATCGCTGGGCGCTCGGTCACGGCCATCAACGCCGCCTTTGCCAGCGACGAAGAACATGCGGCCAAGCGCGCGGCCCTGGCGGCGATTGCCGCGCTGACGGACCCGAAGGAACGCGCGGTGCGCTACCGCGCGCTGTACGACGCCGAGGCGAGCGAAACGAAGCGCCTGATCGATTCCGGCGACATGGAGAAGCGCATGGCGGCGCTCGATGGGAAAAGAAGAAGCTGATCGGCCAGGCCCTGCTGAATTTCGCGATCGGTGCGCTGCAGGCGGTGGAGCTGGGACGCCAGGGCAAGGCGATCGCGGCGCGGGTAGGCCTGAACCCGGTCGAGCTGGTGCGTGTAGCGCCGGTGACCGATGCGATCCCGATGCTGAGCAAGGTGGCGGTCGATGTCTCCGGCTTCATGGGGACGGTGGTGAAACTGGCGCGCAGCGCGGATATTGTGGTGCCGAAGGTCGGCGCGGACGCGAAGCCGGTGATGCTGGAGGTTTAAGATACGTCGCTCCCGCGCAGGCGGGAGCCCAAGTTTGCTTGCGCAGCGACTGCTCAAAGAGAACTTGGGTCCCCGCCTGCGCGGGGACGACGGCTTTGTTACTTAACCCGCTGCTTCTCCAGCTTGCGCGCCAGCGTCCTGCGGTGCATCCCCAGCCGGCGCGCCGCTTCGGAGATGTTGAAATCGGTCTCGGCCAGCACCGCGTGGATATGCTCCCACTCCAGCGTCTTGATCGAACTGGAACGGTTGGTCAGCTCGATCTCGGTATTGCCGGCCACGTGCCCGAAGGCGGCTTCGATGTCGTCGGTGTTCGAGGGCTTGGCCAGGTATTGCGATGCGCCCAGCTTGATCGCCTCGACCGCGGTGCCGATGCTGGCGAAGCCGGTCAGCACCACGATCTGCATCTCCTCGTCGTGCGCATGCAGCATCTGCACGCAGGCCAGGCCGGAGCTGTTGCCCTTCAGTTTGAGGTCGACCACCGCGTAATCGGGGTTGTGCTCCTTTAGCAGCTCCTGGGCTTCGTCGAGGCCCGGCGCCAGCAGCACCGTGTAGCCGCGCCGTTCGAAGGAGCGGCCGAGGGTGCGCGCAAAGGCGTCGTCGTCTTCGATGATCAGGAGCAGGCGCTCATCGTCCTGCGCGTCCAGCGTGTTGTCTTCTTCGTTCATTCGTTCTCCAGCGCGATCGCTTTCAAGGGCAGCGTCAGGCGCACTTCGGCCCCGCCCTGCGGCAGGTTGCGGGCCGAGACCGTGCCGCCCAGCGTGCGCGCCACATTCACCACCAGGAACAGCCCGAGGCCGCCGCCTGGCCGGCCCTTGGTCGACTGGTAGGGCTTGCCGAACTGGCTCAGCATGCCGGGCGCGAAGCCGGGTCCGCGATCCTGCACCGACAAGAGCAGTGTGCCGTCGGCAACGCTCGCTTCGAGGCCGACCCAGTCGGGCGAGGCTTCCAGCGCATTATCCAGCACATTGTCGATCATCTGCTTGAGCGCCGAATCGAAGGCCACCGGCAGGTCCTTCTCGATGCGGTTTACGTAGGCGAACTCGCGCACGGGGCGGCTCTGCCGCCACTCCCCGGCCAGTTCGTCCATGAAGCTGCGGATCGTGGTGCGCACCGCCGATTCGCCGCGCGCCTCGCCGGCCGACAGCAGGATGCCGCTGACGATGGATTTGCAGCGCTTGAGCTGGGCCTGCATCTCGGTGATTTCCTCGATCAGGTCGGGGTTTTGCTTGAATTCGCGCATGCGCTTCCAGTCGCCCAGGATCACGGACAGCGTCGCCAGCGGCGTCCCCAGCTCGTGGGCCGCGCCCGAGGCCAGCAGGCCCATGCGGACGATGTGCTCTTCCTCTGCCGCGCGCTGGCGTAGGTCGGCCAGCTGCGCCGCCTTGCCGCGCAGGGTGTTGGTGATGCGCGAGATGAAGACCACCAGCAGCGCCGCGTTCAGCACGAAGCAGATCAGCATGCCCTGCACGTACAGGCTGGAGATGCCGCGCGCGTGATCGAAAGGCAGCGGCAGCGGCTTGGCGAAGGCCGACAGCCCGGCCAGGCAGGCCAGCGTGATGCCGACAATGGTCCAGGTCGACCAGGCCTCCAGCAGCACCGCCGACAGGATCACCTGCAGCAGGTACAGGAAGGCGAAGGGATTGGTGGTGCCGCCCGACAGGTAGAGCTGCATGGTCAGGCTGGCGACGTCGACCAGCAGGGCCAGGAACAGCTCGTTGTTGGTGACGGGGCGGTGTTCGTGCCAGCGCAGGTGGCTGGCGACGTTGAAGGCGATCAGGCAGGCCAGCACCTCGAGCATCTGCACCAGCGGCAGCTTGACCTCGAAGATCAGGATGGCGCCGGCGATGGTGGTGATCTGGCCGATGACGGCGATCCAGCGCAGCTCGATCAGCTGCAGCATGTTCTTGTGGCCGGCGACGTATTCGACGTCGGCGGCGGTGTTCTTCAGGACCTCAGTCGTCGTGTTCATGCGTTCCGCTTCCCGCGCGGCGGGTGGTCCACCACCACGCGGCGGCCACCATCAAGGCCAGCGCGTACCAGGTAACGGCGTACACCAGGTGGCTGTTGGCGAAACGGACCACCGTGAGACCGCCCTGCGGCTGGTCCGGCGAGCCGGCCGGGTTCTGGTTGGCGGCAGCGTCGATGAAGTAAGGCGCGGTGAGCGATGCCGGCAGGCCGCGCGCGGCGGCGATGGCAGGCACGTCGCGCGCATACCAGCGGTTGGCGGCCGGATCATTGGTGCGCAGGAAGAAGCCCTTCGGTTCGCTGATGCGCAGCAGGCCCACCAGCTGTACCGCGCCGCCGGCGTTGGTGGCGCAGGGATAGCCGTCGGATTTGCGCGGGGCATAGCGGGTGCGCGCGCCCGGATCGGCGGGGATGAAGCCACGGTTGACCAGGACAACGTGGCCGTCGGTGGTGCACAGGGGCGTCAGCAGCCAGTAACCGCTGCCTTGCTCCGTGAGCGCCAGGACCGGTGTCGTGTATTCGTAGAGATAAGTGCCGGCGACTTGTACGCGGCGGTACTCGTCGGATTCGGCGGTGATGCCGGCCCAGCGCGCCACCGGGGGCGGCGCGGTGCGTAGCGCGTGCACGCGCTGTTCGACGCGTGCGATCAGGTCCAGTTTCCATTGCAGGCGGATGACCTGCCAGGTGCCCAGACTTGCGAAGAGAACGATCAGCAGCAGCGCCAGGGCTGCCATGAGGATGCGCGGGACACCTCGCCTGCCTACCGCTGCTGCGTGATCGCTTACTGTCATCGACTACTTACTGCATGTCGTGCATGCCGTGCACGGAATTACCTTCGTTGCTCATGTTCGGCATCATGTTGGCGTTCATGTGGTACATGACCCAGATCGAGCCGCTCAGGACGATGAACAGCAGGATCGCGGTGAGGATCATCGCCATCATGTTCCAGCCGCCTTCGGACTTCGAGTTCATGTGCAGGAAGTAGATCATGTGCACGACGACCTGGACGGCCGCGAAGCCGAGGATCACGAACTTGGTCGTGCCCGGCGCCAGCTGGTGGGTCATCACCAGCCAGAACGGAATCGCGGTCAGGATTACCGACAGGATGAAGCCGATCGAGTAATCCTTGAAGCTGCCGTGGGCTTCCAGGTGGTCGTCATGGTCGATGCCATGGCCGTGACCGTGGCCATGAGCGTGGGTGTGGTGATCGCTCATGGCAGAACTCCCATCAGATAAACATAGGTGAACACGCCGATCCAGACGACGTCCAGGAAGTGCCAGAACATCGACAGGCAGGAAAGGCGGCGGTAGTTGGCGCCGTTGATGCCGTGCTTACCGAGCTGGAACATCAGCGTGACCAGCCACACGATACCGAAGGTCACGTGCAGGCCGTGGGTGCCGACCAGCGCGAAGAACGCGGTCAGGAAGCCCGAGCGCCACGGGCCGAAGCCCTCGTGGATCAGGTGCGAGAACTCGTACAGCTCGAGGTACAGGAAGCACGCGCCCAGCACGCCGGTGATGGCGAGCCAGACCTGGGTGCCCTTCAGGTTCTTCTTCGCCGCGGCCAGCATGGCGAAGCCGTAGGTGATCGACGAGAACAGCAGGAAGGCCGTGTTGAGGGCCACCAGCGGCAGGTCGAAAATCTCGGCGCCCGACGGGCCGCCTGCGTAGTTGCGGCCGAGGACGGCATAGGTCGCGAACAGGCAGGCGAAGATGAGGCAGTCGCTCATCAGGTAGATCCAGAAGCCCAGCAGCGTGCCGTTCTCCGGATGATGATCGACCGCGTAGTAGCGCGAGCTGATGTCGGCGCCGGTGGCGCTGACGGTGTTGGTATGAATGTCAGACATGGGATTCCAGCAGTCGGGTATGAGCTTCTTCCGTACGCGCCACTTCTTCCGCAGGGATGTAGAAGTCGCGCTTGTAGTTGAACGTGTGGTAGATGGTCACGGCGACGGTCGCGACGAAGGCGACGGCCACCAGCAGCCACATGTGCCAGATGATGCCGAAACCGAGCACGAAGGTCACGAACGGGATCACCGGACCGGCCCAGGTGTTGGCAGGCATGTGGATCGGCACGAAGCCGCTCAGCGGACGCTTGTAGCCGGCCTTCTTCATGTCGGCATAGGCGTCGTTGTCATGCACCACCGGGGTGAACGCGAAGTTGTAGTCCGGCGGCGGCGACGAAGTGGCCCATTCCAGGGTACGGCCGTTCCACGGGTCGCCGGTGACGTCGCGCAGCGCCTTGCGGTTCATGATCGACACGGCGAACTGCATGATCATGCAGGCGATGCCGGCGGCGATCATCAGGGTGCCGAACAGCGAGACCTGGAACAGCCAGTGGATCGACGGATCGTCGAAGTGGCTCATGCGGCGGGTCACGCCCATGAAGCCCAGGATGTACGGCGGCATGAAGGCGAACCAGAAGCCGACCGACCACAGCCAGAAGGAGCGGACGCCCCACTTGCGGTCCAGGCGGAAGCCGAACATCTTCGGCCACCAGTAGTTCACGCCGGCGAACAGGCCGAACAGCACACCGCCGATGATGACGTTGTGGAAGTGGGCGATCAGGAACAGCGAGTTGTGCAGCACGAAGTCGGCCGGCGGGACCGCCAGCATCACGCCGGTCATGCCGCCGATGGTGAAGGTGATCATGAAGGACACGGTCCACATCATCGGCAGTTCATAGCGGATGCGGCCCTTGTACATGGTGAACAGCCAGTTGAAGATCTTGGCGCCGGTCGGGATCGAGATGATCATCGTGGTGATGCCGAAGAACGAGTTCACGCTCGCGCCCGAACCCATCGTGAAGAAGTGGTGCAGCCACACGAGGTAGGACAGGACCATGATCACGACGGTCGCATACACCATCGAGGTGTAGCCGAACAGGCGCTTGCTGCAGAAGGTCGCGACGACTTCCGAGAAGATGCCGAAAGCCGGCAGGATCAGGATGTACACCTCCGGGTGGCCCCAGATCCAGATCAGGTTCACGTACATCATGGCGTTGCCGCCCAGTTCATTCGTGAAGAAGTGGGTGTCGAACAGACGGTCCAGGCCCAGCATCGCCAGGGTGGCGGTCAGGATCGGGAAGGCCATCACGATCAGGATGTTGGTGCATAGCGCGGTCCAGGTGAAGACCGGCATCTTCATCAGGTCCATGCCCGGGGCGCGCATCTTGACGATGGTGACCACCAGGTTGACACCCGACAGCAGCGTACCGACACCGGCAATCTGCAATGACCATATGTAATAGTCGACCCCGACGTCGGGGCTGGCCAGGATGCCGGACAGCGGCGGGAAGGCCAGCCAGCCGGTGCGGGCGAATTCGCCGACGAACAGCGAGGCCATCACCAGCAGCGCGCCCATGGTCGTCATCCAGAACGAGAAGTTGTTCAGGAACGGGAAGGCGACGTCGCGCGCGCCGATCTGCAGCGGCACCACGTAGTTCATCAGGCCGGTAATCAGCGGCATCGCCACGAAGAAGATCATGATCACGCCGTGGGCGGTGAAGACCTGGTCGTAGTGGTGCGGCGGCAGGAAGCCGTGCGAATCGCCGAACGAGAATGCCTGTTGGGCGCGCATCATCAGCGCATCGGCAAAGCCGCGCAGGAACATGATCAGACCGAGGATCATGTACATGATGCCGATCTTCTTGTGGTCGATGCTGGTGAACCACTCGCTCCAGAGGTAGCCCCACAGCTTGAATTTGGTGATGGCGCCGAGGACGACCAGGCCGCCCAGGATCACCATGGCAAAGGTACCGATCAGGATCGGCTCGTGATAGGGAATCGCTTCCCAGCTGAGCCGACCGAAGATCAACTTCATTAAGTCAAATTGCTCGTGCATGATTTACTTCTTCTTCACAGATTCATCGGGCGTGGTGCAGACTTCGCCGTTGTTGGCCTGGGCCAGGCGGGTCGCTGCCGCGTGTTGGGGCATCCGGTTCATCGCCATCTCGCGCGCCTTGCGGGCGTCGTCCATCATCATCTTGTCCTGGCAGACGACGCCGTCGGCGACGCAGCGGTTCAGGATGCGATAGTAGAGGTCTTCGTCGACGGCGCCCCAGCGGCGCACCGGGTCCTTGATGCTCGGCTTTTCCAGGACCAGGTAGTTGGCCTTGTCCAGCTTGGCGCCGCCGGCGCCCTTCACCGACTGCACCCAGGCGTCGAAATCGCCCTGCGCCACGCCGCGGTAGGCGAAGCGCATGTCCGAATAGCCGGCGCCGCTGTAGTTCGACGAGAAGCCGAAGGACGTGACCGGACGGTTCTGGACCGCGTTCAGGGTGATCTCCATGCCCGGCATGCCGTACACCATGCCTGCCAGTTCCGGCACGTAGAACGCATTCATCACCGACGTCGCGCTGACCTTGAAGCGCAGCGGCACGTCGACCGGCACGATCAGTTCATTGACCGTCGCGATGCCCTGCTCCGGATAGATGAACAGCCATTTCCAGTCCATCGCCACGGCCTGCACGACCAGCGGCTTGGCGCTGGCGGGAATCGGACGGTTCTCGTCGAGGCGGTCGAGCGGACGGTAGGGGTCCAGCTTGTGGGTGTAGATCCAGGTCACCAGGCCCAGCACGATCACGATCAGCAGGGGCGCGCCCCAGATCACGAGTTCGAGCTTGGTCGAGTGGTCCCAGTCCGGCTCGTAGGCGGCCTCGGTATTGCTGGCGCGGTACTTGCGGGCGAACCAGATGGTAAGGAGGATCACCGGGACGATGATCAACAGCATCAGGACCACCGAAACGATGATCAGATGCGCCTGCTGCTTGGCGATGTCGCCGGACGGATTGAACACCACCGTATTGCAGCCGGCAAGGGCCGCCAACAGAGGGGTGAGAAGCAATCCGCGACTTACGGTCTTGGGAATCATGCTTGTGTTTTACGTTACATGGGAAAGATAACATGCTAATGTAACGCCAACGGTGCACGTTTGGCGATTGGACGTTTTGTCCCACCCTTCGCACTTTTTTGTTGTTGACGTTTCATTCCGAAGGGTTTTCAGCCCGGTTGTCAAGAAAGACTATAGGAGGCGAAATATGCAGCAGAACACCACGACCTACGGCGACGCAGCAGCCTCGCCGATCACCGCACCCCACAGCGGCGCCCGCAACATCAACGCCCGCGATACCGCAATTTCTCCCGGCGACATCGCCGTCGGCGTGGTCATCGGCCGCGCTTCCGAGTACTTCGACTTCTTCGTCTACGCGATCGCCTCGGTGCTCGTGTTCCCGGCGGTGTTCTTCCCCTTTGCCGACCGCCTCGAAGGCACCCTGTACTCGTTTGCCATCTTCGCCCTCGCCTACATCGCGAGGCCGGTCGGCACCGTGGTCTTCATGGCCATCCAGCGCCACTTCAGCCGCGAGATCAAGCTGACGATCGCGCTGTTCATGCTCGGCAGCGCCACCGTCGCGGTGTCCGCCCTCCCCACTTATTCGCGCTGGGGCGAGTGGGCCATCATCGCGCTGGCGGTCCTGCGCCTGGGACAGGGTTTCGCGCTCGGCGGAACCTGGGACGGCCTGCCTTCGCTGCTCGCCCTGAACGCCCCGGAACATAAGCGCGGATGGTACGCGATGTTGGGGCAACTTGGCGCACCGGTAGGATTCATCATCGCGGCCGGCGTATTTTCCTATCTGATGGCCGAGCTGTCGCAGGACGATTTCCTGGTCTGGGGCTGGCGCTTCCCGTTCTACGTGGCCTTCGCGATCAACGTGGTCGCGCTGTTCGCCCGCCTGCGCCTGGTCTCGACGCCGGACTACACCCACCTGCTGGACGAGCACCAGCTGGACCCGGTGAGCCCGCTCGAAGTCAGCCGCAAGCAGGGCAGCACCATCGTGCTGGGCGCCCTCGCCGCGCTGGCCAGCTACGCGCTGTTCCACCTGGTCACGGTGTTCCCGCTGTCCTGGATCCAGCTCTACGACACCCGCTCGATGTCCGACTTCCTGATGGTGCAGATGCTAGGCGGCGGCCTGGCCATCGCCGGCGTGCTGGTCTCCGGCCTGGTCGCCGACAAGTTCGGGCGCCGTAACACCCTCGGCACCGTGGCGATCCTGATCGCGCTGTTCTCGGGCTTCGTGCCGACCCTGATGGACGGCGGCGCCGGCGGCCAGAACACCTTCATCCTGCTCGGCTTCCTGCTGCTCGGTTTGTCGTACGGCCAGGCCGCCGGGGCGGTGACCTCGAACTTCCTGCCGGAGTTCCGCTATACCGGCGCAGCGCTGACCTCGGACCTCGCCTGGCTGGTGGGCGCCGCCTTTGCACCGCTGGTCGCGCTGGGCTTGGCTGCCAACTACGGCCTCGGCTACGTCAGCCTCTATCTGCTGTCGGGCGCACTCGGCACGCTGGCGGCGCTGAGCCTGAACCGCGCGCTGGAAATCCGCAACTGAGATTAAAGTAGGAGCCAGCAGAGCTTACGCCCCGGCCGACGCCGGGGCTTTTTTTTGCCGGCCTGTTTTCCCCCGCCCGCGCGCTGTCTCCGTCCGCAGCCCGTTATAATCGGCTCTCCCACGCTGATCGCTTCGCCGGCGCCGCCGACGACCGCCGGCGACCCGAGGGCAGCGATATGCGCAGACGTCTCACGTTCGGCCTCACCCTGGTGCTGGCACTCGCGGCACTGCTGCCCCCCCGATGCTCGCCATGCGCGAGGCGCAGCGCCAGGCCTTCGAGGCCGAATCGACCCTCACGCTCGGCTATGCGCGCGACGTCCTGCACCGCACCGACGAGACCGGACGCCAGGCCCTGGCCGGCATCGGCGCCCTGGTCCGCTCCGGCCTGCCGCCCTGCTCCTCGGTGGCGCGCGAACTGATGCGCGAGATCGACCTCACCTCCACCTATCTGCAGGCGATCGGTTATGTGCGCGACGGCGTACTGTTCTGTTCCTCCATGACCGGCGCGCCGGTGCCGCTCGGCGCCCTGTCCTTCCGCACCTCGAAAGGCGTCGGCTTCTACCTCGACGTCCCGATCCGCACCACCTTCGGCCACCCCTGCTGGCGATGGAACGCGACAGCTACGCCGTGCTGATCCACCGCGACCTGCCGCTCGACATCTGGACCGGCGTGTCCGGCGTCTCGCTGGCGATCATGCATCTCGAGCGGCGCGTCGCCACGATCAAGCACGGTTACGTCGAATCCGGCTGGCTCGACCGCCTCGGCCGCCGGCCCACCGTCACTTTCAGCGACGGCCGCTACCTGGTCACCATCGCCCGCTCCCAGACCTTCCTGACCGCCGCCGTCGCCGCCACACCCATCGTCCACCTGGAGCAGCGCTACCGCGACATCGCCGGGCGCCTGGTGCCGGCCGGGGTGTTCGCCGGGCTGGCCGCCGCCGCCGCGGTCCTGCTGCTGGCGCGCCAGCAGCTGTCGCTGGTCGCGGCGCTACGCACCGGCCTGCGCCGCCACCAGTTCTTCCTCGAATACCAGCCGCTGATCGACCTGCAGAGCGGCCATTGCCTGGGCGTCGAGGCGCTGCTGCGCTGGCGCGACGGCGCGGGGGAACTGGTGCCGCCCGACGTCTTCATTCCGGTCGCGGAAAGCGCCGGCATCATCGGCAAGCTGACCGAACGCGTGCTGGACCTGGTGTGCGCGGACGCCGGCCACTTCCTGGCCAGCCACCCCGGCTTCCACGTCGCCATCAACCTGGCGCCGGCCGACCTGGAGTCGAACGCCATCGTCACCCTGCTCGACCGCATGCTGGCGCGCTGCGGCGCCCTGCCGTCCAACCTGATCGTCGAGATCACCGAACGGGGCTTCGTCAACAAGGTGTCGGCGCGCGCCGTGATCGCTGCCCTGCACGCGCGCGGCATCGAGGTGGCGGTCGACGATTTCGGCACCGGCTACTCGAGCCTGTCCTATCTGGAGTCGCTGGATCTCGATTTCCTGAAAATCGACCGCTCCTTCATCGAATCGATCGGCACCGGCGCGCCCACCAGCCAGGTAGTCAGCCACATCATCGACATGGCCCACAACCTGGATCTGCGGATGATTGCCGAGGGCATCGAAAACCAGGAGCAGGCCGCTTTCCTGCGTCTGCGCGGCGTGGGCTTTGCGCAGGGCTGGCTGTTCGGCCGGCCAGGCAGCTTCGAGCACGCCGCCAGCCTGCATCGCGCCGCGCTCGAAAGCCGGCGGCTGTACCTGCCACAACCGGAGGCGAAATAAACAGCGCGATGCAGCAGGTTTGACCGGCGTCGATGCGCCGGGCATGGCGGGCCGCCCGGCTGTCGCCAGTCAAATGGCATGACGGGGCATTCAGCGAGCATGCAGGGTGGACTTTTCGACAACCCTTTGCGCTCACAAGCCCCTGACCATGCCAAGCAAACGCCCTGCACGCCCCCAGGCCACCTGCGCCACCCTCTTTCCCCTGCTGATCCTCGGCGCCTGCGGCGGCGGCGACAGCAGCACCCCCGCCCAGGACGACCGCTACGCCGCCAGCATCTCGGCCGGCGCCCAGGCCGGCGTGCTGCCTGCCGAAGATCACCCGGCGCCGGGAACCGACTTCAACGCCGCAAGCGCCGCCGGCCCGACCGCCGGGCTATACACCGCGGCCCCGACGCCGCCGGCCGACGCCGTGCAGCTCGAGGGCGCCCTCGCCTCGACCACCGTCGGCGAAACGATACGGCTCGCATCGACCTGGACCCCGCTGGTGCCAGCCACGATCAATGCAGCGCCTTACTGGCCTGTGTGGTACGGCAACGGCAAACCGGTCGACGCCGTCAACTGCCTCCTCAACGGGAACTGGCACAAGCACGCGCTCATCTCTATATATAACAACGGCAAACGGCTGGGCTTCCCGGACGGGATCGGGCGCGTTCACGCCGGGTGCTACCACGCTTATGAGATGCACGTCCACGACGTCACCGGCATCGTGCACATGGAATCGGACACGCCCAAGCAGTTCAAGCTGGGCCAGTGGTTCTCGCTGTGGAAGCAGCCGTTGTCGCGGACCGGCGTGGCGGGGCTGGCCGGACCGGTGCGCTTCTACATCATCGACAACGCCACCATCACCCGCTACGACGGCGATCCCTACCAGATCCAACTGCTGCCGCACCGCGAAGTGCTGATCGTCACCGGCACGCCGATGTCGGTCGTGCCGAAGTACCAGTGGCCGGCGGGTATTTGAATGGCCGCCGCTACAGCATCTGACAGGGCCTCCAGGGCAAGGCGCATCGGCGAAGACAGTACGCTAGTACGGCTAGCCGATGCAACGCCGCCATGGAGGGCTTGTCAGGTGCTGTCAGCCCAGTGCGGTGTCCAGGACGGTCATCAGGATAAAGCCGAAGATCAACGCCACGCTGGCCCAGGTGCCGTGGCCGTTCTGGTGCGATTCCGGCACCACGTCGTTGGCGATCACGAACAGCATGGCGCCGGCGGCGGCGGCCAGGGCGAAGGGCAGCAAGCCGGCCGAGATGCCGATCAGGGCAACGCCCAGCACTGCCGCCACCGGCTCGATCAGGCCGGAGGCGACGCCGAGGAGCGTCGAGACGCCGCGGCCGTAGCCGACCGTGCGCAGCGCCAGCGCCACCACCAGGCCTTCCGGCACGTCCTGGATCGAGATGCCGGTGGCCAGGGAATTGGCCTTGCCCAGGTCGACGCCGGCATAGGCCACGCCGATCGCCAGGCCTTCCGGCAGATTGTGCAGCGCCACGGCCCAGACGAACAGCCAGGCGCGCTTGAGCGAGGCCGCATTACGGCTATCGGCCGGATTCAGGATGCCGTCGGTGCTGATCACGCGGTCGAGCACCAGCAGCAGCGCGGCGCCCAGCATCATGCCGGCGCCCACGCTCAGGCTGGCGCCCCAGTTGCCGGCGCCGCCGGCCTTGGCCGCGGCCAGCGCCGGGATCACCAGCGAAAAGGAGGTGGCGCCGAGCATTACGCCGGCGCCGAAACCGAGGAAGCAGTCGTAGGTCCGCTTCGAAAAATTCTGGGACAGCAGCACCGGCAGCGTGCCCAGCGCAGTGGCCGCGGCGGCCGTTCCGCCGCCGATCAGCGCGGCGCGCAGGTTGCCCGACCCATGCAGCAGCTCGCCGAGCAGCCGGGCCAGCAGCAGTACGCAGCCCAGGCCGCAAATCAGGAAGCCGAGCGCCTTGCGCGGGCGGATGCTGCGTATCACTTGGGTATTCATGCTTTTCCTTCTTGTAACGACAGGCGCCGCGCAGCGGTGAAGCTGCACGGCGCCGGCGGTCAGTGCGCAGGCTTGATGTTTACTTGCCCTTGCCCTGGACCGTTGCACCGTCCGCGGTGGTCTGGTTGCCCATGCCCAGCTCGGCGCCGGTCGGCGGGTCGATGGACGGGTCCGACATGGTGCGGCTGGTGAGCGCCTTCAGGATGTCGATGTCCTTGGCCGGCAGCTTGACCTCGGCTTCGCCCGAACCGCCGTCGACCGCCATCTGCTTTTCGCGGTCGGTGACGAAGTCCCACTTCTCGCCCTGGTTCCAGGAACCGCGCATTTCGCCAGGACCCTGCGACATGTTGAAATAGGTGTCGGCAAAGCGCGGGTCGCCCGGCAGTTTCCCCGGCGGGAAGTTCGGGGTCATCGAATACAGCGCCTTCTCGAAGGACTTCTGGTGGGCGATTTCGCGCGTCATCAGGAAGGTCAGCGCCTCTTTCACGCCGGCGTCGTCGGTGCAGGCGATCAGGCGTTCGTAGACGATCTTCGCGCGCGCCTCGGCGGCAATGTTCGAGCGCAGGTCGGCGCTCGGCTCGCCGATGGTGTCGATATAGGCGGCGCTGAACGGCACGCCGGCGGAATTGGTCAGCGGGGTACCGGCGCCGTAGAGGATCTGGGTCACGTGGCTGTCGTTGCCTGCGCCGTTGATCTTGCGGTACATCTCGGCAGCGCTGTCGGCGGCCTCGGCGAGTTCACCCTTGGCGCCCTTGTTCAGCATGGCGACGATGTGGCCGATGATCTCGAGGTGGCTGAGCTCCTCGGTCGCGATGTCGAACAGCATGTCCTTGCGGCCCGGATCGTCTTCGCTGACGGCCTGGGTGAAGTAGCGCATGGCCGCGGCCAGTTCGCCTTGCGGACCGCCGAACTGTTCCAGCATGAGATTCGCCAGACCCGGATTCGGCTCGCTGACGCGCACCGTGTACTGCAGACGTTTATTGTGTGCAAACATTCCCTGTCCTCCGATGATGTTGGTTTTCCGTGACGGAATGCGTCCTGCCTAACCGGCACAGCCTGCCAGCCGCCTTGTTGCTCGACTGACCATGACCCATGATCGCAGGCTTGCATTGACCAGTAATCAGCATGTTCGCCGTGTCCGTGTAGGACTAAAAGCGACATCCTGTTGATGTAAACCAATAGCAATGTAATAATGCAAGAAACGAACTTAATAGTTTCAATCTATCGTTTCAATAGCATTTTCCTACGGTTCTCTGCGGCACTTTATAGCCTCGCTTAATCGAAGAGGTCACGGTTTTCCGCGGCCGTCGTCGCCGAGACCCGCCCGGCATAGGCGTGCGCCTCATTGGTGTGCCTGACGTTAAGATCATTGTAAAGATCATGTTCTTGACATCCTGCCATGCTCGACGATGCCCTGCGCCTGCTGCTGATCGACGATTCCGCCTTCGATGCCCAGTTACTGGAGGAACGCCTGCAGCGTGATGGCCTGGCCTACCGCCTGCAGCGGGTCGATACCGAAAGCGCTTTCCGCGGCGCCCTGGCGGCGGGGCCGGACCTGATCTTTTCCGACATCGAATTGCATGAGTTCAGCGCCCGCCGCGCCCTTGCGATCCTGCGCGAGACCGGGACCGACATTCCGCTGATCGTGCTCACCGATATTCTCGACGAGTCCGCGCTGGTCGCCCTGGAGCTGGCCGGCTACGCGGTGGTCACCGCCAGCGACGGCGTCAAGGGCCTGGAACGCCTGAAGGCCGCGCCCAAGCCCGACCTGATCATCACCGACATCAACATGAAGCCCTGCACGGCGGCACGCCGGACCAGGGCGGCGGCCTGGCGATCGAACTGTTCTGATCGGGCAAGATGGCTTGAAGGCAGAGTGCGGGCCTGGACGGTCCGGGGCATGGGATCTTTGCTGACAAATCGGTGCGCCGCGCTCCTACGCGGCAGCCATGGCGTGCGCACTAACATTTGTCTATCCGACTACAACGACTGGAGAAGAAGATGTTTTCTCTGAAAAAACTAAGCCCGTCGATCACCGACATGATCCGCTTCGACCACTCGCACGTGATGGTCACGTTCCACCAGTACACCCGCGACAAGCGCCCAAGCGTCAAGAAGGCCCTGGCAGAAACCATCTGCGACGCGCTCGAAATCCACGCCACGCTGGAAGAAGAGATCTTCTATCCGGTGATGCGCCCGCGCGCCCACGACCAGAAGGTCATGGAAAAGAGCGAGCCCGAGCACATGGAAATGCGCAGCATCATCGCCGAACTGCGCCGCACCGACCCGCGCGACAGCCGCCACGACGAACTGGTCTTCGAACTGATGCGCGACGTCCAGCACCACGTGGCCGACGAGGAAACCGTTCTGCTGCCGGAAGCCGAGCAGACCCTGACCAAGGACCGCCTGTCGGAACTGGGCACCGAAATGACCAAGCGCCGCCTGGAACTGGTGACGCCGAAAGCCGGCAAGATCGCCAAGAACACCGCCGTCGGCTTCTCGGGCAGCACCGCCGCCGTCGTCATGGGTGTGGCCGGCGCCCTGTTCGCGGCGCGCGCCTTCACCAAGAAGCCGGCCGCCTGAGCGGCCGCCGTTTTCCGCAGCGGCCTCGCCGTTTGCGCTCCCCCGGCACGCGCGTAACCGCCGTGCCACTGCCCGCCTCCGCGTTGGTGCGCGTTGGCGGGCTTCCGTTTCGGATCACGCGCTTTGATGCTGCGCGTCGAACGCAGCCAACATGGCGCGCCAGTTATCGGCTGACATGGAGGCGCAATATTCCGCCTGCATCTCAGAGGTCAGAATCTCCATCATCTGGCGCCCTTCGATCCAGATTTCGAGCACGCCGAACATACCGCCGCGTTGACGGTATTTGGCTGACCAACCCTCCCGTTTCGCAATCGCCAGTACCTGTTCCTTGGTGAGCGGGCTAGCTATCGCAGCATGTGTGGGTGTGTATCCGGTATGACCCGTCGCTTCGCCGAAGGCGTCTGCGTCTCCTTCTGCCTCACGTAATACGGTGCCGATCGGATATATCTCGATTGCACTGCGACGGTCGTCACGTGCAATGACGATCCAGCCATCATCCGAGATTGGCGGAAAGAAAAGTGCATCTCCGTCCCAGAGCTCTGCCAGTACATTGGCGACGTGATGAGGTTGATGCGCAGCGATTGAAAGATGAAAGATCATGACATGCTCCGGTTGGAACAGTAGATCCATGCTACAATGTGGCACAAAAAGTGTCAAACAAATGTGGCATAAAAAGTGTCGCATTTTTTAGAGATGGAGTGAAGCAAGGATGCAAACAGGTCAACGCGAACGTAATAAGGAAGAGGCAAGAACCCGGATTTTGGACGCCGTCATCGAGCTTCTGTCCGATGGAACGGTGGAAGTCAACCACGACGCTGTGGCGGAACGGACGGGAATCAGTCGGCGTACGGTGTACCGCTACTTTGACGACCGTCAGAAACTTTTGGCGGCGGCAAGCACACGGGTGCGTGAACTGGCAGGCAGTCGGGTCGCGTTTCCTAAACAGGAAAAAGACTTGCTCGACACCAGTGCGATTTATGAAGGCTTTGACCGGATTGCACCCATTGCAACACTCGTCCGGTCGACACCGGAAGGCCGGGCGATGCGTTTGTCGCAAAAAGATGAGCGCCAGGCGTCGTACACCAGCGCGGCCGCAGATGCAGTCAAGGATTTGCCCGAATCCGATCGTGTGCTTGCCACAGCAATGCTTCAGGTATTGCATACGACACCTTGGCTAGAAATGCGTGACCACTGGGACCTGAACGGACAACAAATCGGTCGCGTCACAGCGTGGGCCATCCGTACTTTACTTGCCGACCTGCGCACGCGAGGCGCACGCCCGCTGGACCAGTAAGCCAGGCTTGATCCGGCTTACTGCCTAGTCCCGATCATTCGATACCCGGCGATAATGTGTGATAGTTGGTTAAAAAGACTCTCTATAATGATGTGCATCATGTAGCGTCATAAATCCGTGGATGGATCGGAGGCGTGGTATGAAGTATGCACTGGTTTTGGAGCGCGATTCGGAAACCTGCAGCGAAACGGCCAGCCTCGTGGCATCCATGGGCTACCTGGTTACACCCGTATTCAGTCCGAAAAAAGCTCTGCACGCGGCGCACATGATCCAGTTTGATCTTATCGTTACCTGTACAGCAGTGATTCCGGCAGACCGACGCAGTCTGACCGGCGAACTTGCGCGTTGCTCACCGGATGCGGTATTGGTATTTGTGGAAGATGCAGAAACAGGCGTGTCGATCGGTCAAATCGAAGGCGTCAACCAAATTATCAAAAGACCCGTTGTAATACGGGATCTACAAAACGCTATCGTTGATGGCGTCAATAAAATTCCACCACTACTGCCGCTCTGGTTGACGCGCGAGAGGCGAAGACGCGCTGTCGATTAAGGTAATGCTTGCGATTCACGCCCTGCCTTATCGGGGGCTTGCACTAGCGAGGTGCATCATGCAGACCATTCAGGACAATGCTGGTGAAACGCCCATTACTTTGCTGCGCAAGCTACTTCTTGTCGACGATGAGGCGGACGGCGCAGATTGTGCTGCCGTATTGCTCCGGTCGCACGGCATGGCTGTGAACGTCGTTCACTCGGCAAAGGACGCATTGCACGCTCTGGAGACACAAACGGATATCGACGTGGTTCTAACGGATATCATGATGCCCGGTATGACGGGACTCGAACTTGCCGATGCGATCCGGACAATGTACCCCGCGATAAAAGTCGTCTTGATGTCGGGTTATGTACTCCCCGAGGCGTTGAAGGACCGCCAGCGCGATTATCTGCTTGTCGAGAAGCCGTACAAAATGGCGACGCTGCTCAAAGCGCTCCACAGCTAGTACCGATTGTCCCAATTCGACAAGCGCAGCCGCTCAGGCGTGCAAGGTCACGCCCCGGTGCAGCATATCCGTCAGCCCCTGCTGCGACAGCGCCGGGCTGAAATAATGCCCCTGCATCTGATCACAGTCGTTCTTGCGCAGAAACGCCAGCTGCTCGCTGGTCTCCACACCTTCCGCGATCACCTTCAGCTGCAGGCTGTGCCCCAGCGCGATGATGGCGCGCGTGATCACGCCATGCCCGTCGTCGACGCCGCCGCCGAGGAAGGAGCGGTCGATCTTGATGTGGTCGACCGGGAAGGCCTGCAGCTGGCTCAGGCTCGAGTAGCCGGTGCCGAAATCGTCGATCGACAGGCGCACGCCGAGCGTCTTCAGGCGCGCCATTACTTCCTTGGCTTCCTCGGGCCGCTCCATCAGCAGGCTCTCGGTCACTTCCAGTTCCAGGCAGGACGGCGGCACCGCATGCCGGCGCAGGCTCTCGGCCAGGCGGTCGACGAACTGGCGCTGGCGCAGCTGGCGCAGCGACAGGTTGACCGAGATGACGAAATCGTCGACGCCCAGCATCTTCAGGGACTTGAGGGCGCGGCAGGCTTCGTCGATCACCCATTCGCCCAGCGGCACAATGAGGCCGGTCTGCTCGGCCACCGGGATGAAGTCATCCGGTCCGATCAGCCCGCGTTCCGGGTGATTCCAGCGCACCAGTGCTTCGGCGCCGATCATGCGGCCGCTGCGCAGGTCGACCTTGGGCTGGTAGCCCAGCACCATCTCGTGGTTGCCGATCGCGCGGCCCAGGCTGGCTTCCAGCAGCAGGTGTTCGTGCACCAGCCGGTTGAGCTCCGCGGAAAAGAACTGGCAGTTGTTCTTGCCCAGGCTCTTGGCATGGTACATCGCGGCGTCGGCTGCGCGCATCACCTTGTCGACCGTGTGGCCGTCGCGCGGGAACAGCGCCACTCCGATGCTGGTGCCGCACACGACCTCCTTGCCGTCGATGAGGATCGGCTTGCCGACGCTGCGACGGATCCGTTCGACCAGGTCCGACACCTGTTCCGGGCTGCTCTGGTCGTTGATGACGAGGACGAACTCGTCGCCGCCGACGCGCGCCACGGTATCCTCTTCGCGCATGTTGTCGCGCAGCCGGGTGGCGGTCTCGCGCAGCACGGCGTCGCCGATGTCGTGGCCCAGGTTGTCGTTGATGTGCTTGAAGTTGTCGAGGTCCATGAAGGCCAGCGCGCCGACCATGCGGTTGCGCTGGGCGAACTGGATCGCCTGCTTCAGCCTTTCCTGCAGCAGCGTGCGGTTGGCGAGGCCGGTCAGCGGATCGTGGTGGGCCAGGTGGTGCAGGCGCCGCTCGTAGTGCCGGGCCTCGGTCACGTCGTTGATCACGGCGACGAAGTGCGTGACCTCGCCATCGGCGTTCATCACCGGATCGATGCGCAAATCGTTGTAGAAGATCTCGCCGTTCTTGCGGGCGTTGCGCAGCACCACCCGTACGCTCTGGCGCTGCGCCACGGCCTCGTGGATGCGCCGCTGCTCGTCGGTATCGCAGCCTTCGACGCGCATGAAGCGCGGGTCGCGCCCCTTGATCTCGCCCAGCGTATAGCCGGTGATGCGCTCGAAGGCCGGATTGACGTACTCGATGCGGTTCTCGGGACCGTCGCAGCAGGTGATGCAGATCGCGTTCACGCTGGCATAGATGGCGCGCTCGCGCACCTTCAGCACGTGCTCGGCCTGCTTGCGCATGGTGATGTCCAGGCCGGAACCGAACACGCAGGGCAGGCTGCCGACGCTGGTGCGCGCGCACTGGAACAGGTAAGTCGTGCGCTTGCCCTTGCGGCCGACCAGTTCCGCTTCATGCCAGGACGAGCCGTATTCGAAGGCGTCGAGGATCTTCTGCACGATCTCGGCGCGGTGCGCTTCATCGAAGAAGTACTTGACCTCCACGGTCGGCAGGTCTTCGCTGGGCATTTCCAGCGCGTCCTCGAGCTGGTGGTTCCACAGCAGCAGGCGGCCGCTCTGGTCGATCACGTAGAACACGCAGGGCAGGCCTTCGATGATGTCGTTGACCGGCAGGTCCTGGATCAGCGCGTAACGCGAGGGCGCGCTGCCGGCACGCGGCACGACGATCACGCTGAAGCTGCCGGGCTGGTCGGGATCGAGCGACTGCGGGGCCACCGTCACGCGCACCGGGAGGCGGCGGCCGTCGGCGCAGACCAGGCTGGCGAGGCTGTCGATGTCGACGCGGGCATGGATCGAGGCGCCATTGCCGGCGCTGTCTTCGAATTCGACCAGGTCGGCGAGCGTGCGGCCGCGCATCTCGTCGGCGGTATAGCCGGCAAGCTTTTCGCAGGCCCGGTTCCAGCTCGTGATCGCGCCGTGGGCGTCCGCGACGAAGACCGCGAGCGGCAATGGGGAGAGGTTCAAGATGTCCTCCAGTTCCAGACAGGCTGAAGAGACCATCATACGCCGCCACCGCGCTGTTGGCGCGCGATACGTTATTTACGAAAGCTAGCGGCCCATCCAGTTCAAGACTAGCGGAACCAGCCATGGCGCCAGCAGCGCCGTCAGCACACCGTTCAGGCCCATGCCGAGACCGGCATACGCACCCATTTCCGGACTCACCTGGAAAGCGCGCGCAGTGCCGATGCCGTGGGCGGCGACGCCCAGCGCCAGGCCGCGCGCCGCATGCGATTCCACGCGCAGCGCATTCAGCAGGAAGCGCGCCGTGATGGCGCCGAAGATGCCGGTGCCGATCACCAGCACCGCCGTCAGCGCCGGGATGCCGCCCAGGTGTTCCGAGACCGCCATCGCGATCGGCGTGGTGGCGGACTTCGGCGCGATGGTGCGCGCGAGCTCCGGCGAGGCGCCTAGCATGATGGCGACTACGACCGCGGTGACGATGGCCGCCACGCAGCCGCAGACCAGCGCGCAGGCCAGCGGGAACAGGCTGCGGCGCAGGCGCGGCACCTCGCGCGCGAGCGGCACCGCCAGCGCCACCGTGGCCGGCCCGAGCAGGAAGTGGACGAACTGGGCGCCGGCAAAATAGCGCTGGTAGGACATGCCGCTCGCCACCAGCACCAGGCTGATCAGGGCAATGGCGATCGCCACCGGATTCGCCAGCGGCGACATGCCGCAGCGCGCGTAGACCCAGTGCGCGAACACATAGGCGCACAGGGTCAGCGTCAGGCCCAACAACGGCGAGGCCGACAGGTAGACCCAGAAGTGGGTAAGCTCTTCGAAGTTAAACATGGCCGCCCTCATCCCTGCCTGGCGGCTTGCGCGGCGTCAGCGCCTGCAGCACGAGGGCCGTGACCGCCAGCGTAACGAGGGTACTCGCGACCACCGAGGCCGCGATCGCCAGCCACTGCCCGGCCCCGCTGGATGCGGCGACCACGATGCCGACCCCGGCCGGCACGAACAGCAGCGACAGGTGGCGCAACAGCTCGCTGGCGCCGGCTTCGACGACGTCCTGCAGCCGCGGCACCGCCACCAGGGCGGCCAGCAACAGCAGCATGCCGGTCACCGGGCCGGGCACGGGCCAGCCGAACAGGAACACCAGGCCCTCGCCCAGGCATTGGAATACCAGCAGGATGGCAAACGCTTGCAGCAAGACTTCCTCCCCGAATCGCATCGATCCGGCGAGGATAGCAGAAGACTCAGAAGCGGCGAGTCAGGCTGAGCACGAGAGCCCGGCGTCCGGCGCTGGCGGCCCATGGCCGGCCGTCGGCGCGCACGTTGCCGGTGCTGTAGCGGTCGTAGACGCTGGTGCCGCCGGCGCCGCCGATCGCACGGGTCAGGTTCGCGGCGACGATCCAGCCACCTTCCAGCTTCTTGCTGAGGCCGGCAGCCAGGTCGCGCCAATCCCAGACGCCGTTGCCGCTGCCGGCCACGCGGCCATCGCCGGCATGGAGCTTGAGCAGCAGTCCCGGCCCGAACTCATGCTTCGCACCGAGGTCGAGATAGCCGGTCCCGCGCGCGTCAAGCACGCCGAAGAAGTCGCGGGTGAAGGTGTAGTTGTACTTGGCGTAGACGGACTTCCAGCGCATGCCGGCGGCCAGCTCGCCGTAGTCGAAGCCGATGCTGCTGCCCGGCACCCGCGCCCCGGGATAGTGGTACCAGGTGGCGCGTGCGCTGTAGCCGAAGTCGCCGATGGCGCGGCTGTAGCCGGCGTAGACGTCCATTTCGATACTGCCGTTGTCGATGAAGCGCTCGTCGACGGTCGAGGTCCAGGCCCCGACACGCCAGCCGTCGGGACGCACGTAATCGACGCCGGCCTGCAGCGCCGGCCTGCCCCAGCTCTGGCGGATGCCGCGTGCGACGTACTGGGTGGCGACCGTCACCCGCGCGCTGAGCGGATCCGGCGCGACGGCGGCTTCGATGGCGCGGGTGTAAGCGCCGTTGTTGTCGATGGCGTGGGCAAGCGGCGCGGCGGCAGCAAGCAGGAGGGCGGCGACGGGTGCGAGCCGGCGGGCGGGATGCATGTTCTGTGCGTATCGAATAAATTCCACACAGAAATTTTAAAGGGAACGTCGGCGAAAACCGCGGGATCTTGCCAGAATGTCGCCGAGAATTTTTCTCATGCGACGTGCATACAACAGTCCTGGTTACAGCCGATGTCGTACTGAAAATAAAGTGAACGGGCGTTCATGACGATGCATCAACGCCCGCCCTACCCCACGGCTCAGGCGCCGATCAGCGTGCGGGCCGGGCCCGGCGCTGTCGTCGATGCCGTGGACTCGATCTGGAACTCGCCGACCAGCGAGACCAGCAGCGAAGCCTGGTCCTGCAGGCTGTGCGCCGCAGCGGCGGCCTGCTCGACCAGCGCCGCATTCTGTTGGGTCGCGTCGTCCATCTGCACGATCGCCGCGTTGACCTGGGCGATGCCGCTGCTCTGCTCGGCGCTGGCGGCGCTGATCTCGGCCACGATCTCGCTGACGCGGCGCACGCTGGTCACTACCTGCTCCATCGTGCCGCCCGCTTCGCCGACCAGCGCGCTGCCGGCGTCGACCTTCGATGCCGCATCGCCGATCAGCGACTTGATCTCCTTCGCCGCGGCAGCGCTGCGCTGGGCCAGGTTGCGGACCTCGCCGGCCACCACCGCAAAGCCGCGGCCCTGCTCGCCGGCGCGCGCCGCTTCGACCGCCGCGTTCAGCGCCAGGATATTGGTCTGGAAGGCGATGCCGTCGATGACCGAGATGATCTCGACGATCTTGCTGGACGCCGTGCTGATCGCGCCCATGGTCTCGACCACGCGCGACACCACCTCGCCGCCGCGGGCCGCGGTGGCGGAGGCGCCTTCCGCCAGTTGGCGCGCCTGCTGGGCGTTGTCGGCGTTCTGCTTGACGGTCGAGGTCAGTTCTTCCATCGATGCCGCCGTCTCTTCGAGCGCGCCGGCCTGCTGTTCGGTGCGGCTTGAGAGGTCGGCGTTGCCCTGGCTGATCTCCTGGCTGGCCGAGGCCACGCTGTCGGAGCTGTTGCGCACGCGCGCCAGCACCTGCTGGATGCGCGCAACGAAGCTGTTGAAGCCGGCAGCGATCGCGGCCAGTTCGTCGTCACCCTTGACTGCCAGGCGCACGGTCAGGTCGGCATTGCCGCTGGCCAGGCCGGTCATGGTTTCGCTCAGCGCGCGCAGCGGACGGGTCAGGCGGTTCAGCACCACGATCATCGCTGCCGCCGCCATCGCGGCCCACAGCAGCGCCGCCATCAGCGTTTCCTGCAGCAGCTCGCGGGCGGTTGCGGTCGCCACGCTCTGCGGGAACGTCAGTTGCACCGACCAGGGCGCAATGTCGGCATGCAGGTGCAGCGGCTGCAGCAGGTGCACCATGCCGGCGGCGTCGACGTATTCGTAGGTTTTGCCTTCGCGTACCGCTGCCAGCCCGGCCGCGGGGATGTCGTCGGCCTTCTTGCCGTTGCGCGCGGCGTCCGGATGGCTGGCGTACATGCCGCCGTTCGACACCAGCGACAGCTTGCCGTCGCCGATCATCTTCATGCCGGCCAGGATGTCGCCGAGGCGGGTCAGCATGATGTCGACGTTGACCGTGCCCTTGAACTCGGTGCCGATCACGATAGGCGCGACCAGCGAGGCCATCGCCACGTCCTTGCCGCCGATCTTGTAGGCATACGGCTCGGTGAAAAACAGGTGGCGCGTGCGCTTGGGCACGTCATACCAGTCGTTGGCGCCCGGCGCGTCCGTGAACACGACCGGCTCGACGTGGACGCCGCCTTCCGCGGTGCGGGTGTAGTAAGGCATGTAGCGGCCGCTGACATCATATTCCGGCGTCTTGCCGGCGAACTCGGCGTCCTTGCCGTCCAGCGCATTGGCTTCCCAGGTGACGCCGGCGCCGATCAGGTCGGGCGACGCCAGCAAGGTTGCCTTGGTCATTTCGCCGATCTGCGCGCGGCTCAGGCCGAGGCCGGCGCTGCTGGTCGCCCGCAGGCCGTCCGCCACGCTGGCGGCGGTGCTGAGGTTGGCGCCGATACGGACCTGCACCGCGCCGGCCGCTTCGCGTACCGCGGTGCGGGCCAGTTCCATGCTGGCTTCCTCGGCGCTGCGGCTGCCGCGCACACCGATCACGGCGGCGGTGGCGCCCAGGCTCAGAATCACCAGCGCCGTCGCGGCAAGGGTGATGCGGGCGTTCAGGGACAGTGATCAGCCCGCGAAAAGATGTTCTTGCTCATGCTTGTTTCCTCAGAAGTTGCGGGTCAGGGTCAGGACCAGGGCGCGGCGCGCCACGTTGGAAAAGGCCGGCCGGCCGTCGGCACGCGCGACGCCGGTGGTATAGCGGCCGTAGGCGTTGTTGGCGCCGTAAGCGCGGGTCAGGTTCAGGGCGGCCACCCAGCCGCCGTCGAGTTTTTTGCTGATGCCGGCACGCAGGTCCTGCCAGTTCCAGATGCCGTTGCCGCTGCCGGCCACCCGGCCGTCGCCGGCATGCAGCTGCAGCGTCAGCGCGTGGCCCAGCTCGTGATTCGCGCCGACGTCGAGGTAGCCGGTGCCGCGCGCATCCGTGATGCCGAAGAAGTCGCGGGTGAAGGTGTAGTTGACCTTGGCGTACAGCGACTTCCAGCTGAGGCCGGCCTGCAGTTCGCCGTAGTCGTAACTGGTGTTCGTGGCCGATACGCGGGCGCCGGGTTACTTGTACCAGATGATGGTCGCGTTGTAGCCGATCGGACCGGCGCTGCCGCCGTAGCCGGCATACAGGTCGAGCTCGGCCGAGCCGTCCTCGACGAAACGGTCGTCGATCGACGAGGTCCAGGCGCCGGCACTCCAGCCCGCCGGGCTGCTGTAGTCGACGCCGGCCTGCACCGCGGGGCGTCCCCAGGACTGGCGAATGCCGCGCGACACGTATTGCGAAGCGAGCGTGGCGGTGGCGCTGAAAGGCGAAGCGGCAGCGGCTTCCGTGGAGGGCGCGTCGGCGGCGTTCGCCGGTGCGGTGGCCAGCAGCGCGGCGGCCAGCGGAAATACGGCAAATGACAGAGTCCGTTGGACGGAGCGCATGATGTTCCTGGAGTCGAAAATGGTGGTCAGCCGCGAGGCAGGATAGCCGGCGGCGATACAACGAAAGAAATTCCTTACGGAAATTCTAGGCGCACCAATTTGACATCACGTATTTCCACATGGAAAAAGGTGGTTAATCGGCCGATATGCGACGTGAATACAACAGACCATGTCACATTCATGACAGCCTGGAAATACGGGCGGAGGGAATTTGACGAAACTGCGTTAAATACTTGAAAACACAAGCATTTTTGGAAAAAGGGGGAACTGAAAGATAAACGGCCGTGCCGCGCACGATGCGCAGGCACGGCCGTCATGAGGCGGAACGAGGTTTAAGCGGCGGTCTTCAGCGCGCCGCGCTTCAGCTGGTCGCGCTCCATCGATTCGAACAGGGCCTTGAAGTTGCCCTCTCCGAAGCCTTCGTCGCCCTTGCGCTGGATGAACTCGAAGAACACCGGACCCAGCTGGTTTTCCGAGAAGATCTGCAGCAGCAGGCGTTTCGAGTCGCCTTCGACTTTGCCGTCGACCAGCAGGCCGCGCGCCTTCAGGGCGCCCACGTCTTCGCCATGGCCCGGCAGGCGCGCTTCGAGCATCTCGTAATAGGTTTCCGGCGGCGCGGTCATCAGCGGGATGCCGGCGGCGCGCAGGCCGTCGACGCAGGCGAAGATGTCCTCGGTCAGCAGCGCGATGTGCTGGATGCCTTCGCCGTTGAACTTCAGCAGGAACTCCTCGATCTGGCCGCCGCCGCTCTGGCTCTCTTCATTCAACGGAATCCGGATCTTCCCGTCCGGCGCGGTCATCGCCTTCGAGGTCAGGCCGGTGTACTCGCCCTGGATGTCGAAGTAGCGGATCTCGCGGAAGTTGAACAGCTTCTCGTAGAAGCCGGCCCAGTAGCTCATGCGGCCACGGTAGACGTTGTGGGTCAGGTGGTCGATGATCTGCATGCCGTGACCCTTCGGATGGCGCTCGACGCCATCGACCCATTCGAAGTCGATGTCATAGATCGATTTCCCGTCTTCAAAACGGTCGATCAGGTACAGCGGCGCGCCGCCGATGCCCTTGATGGCCGGCAGGCGCAGCTCCATCGGACCGGTCGGGATCTCCATCGGGATCGCGCCCAGTTCCAGCGCACGGGCGTATGCCTTGTGCGCATCCTTGACGCGGAAGGCCATGCCGCAGGCCGACGCGCCGTGCTCTGCCGCGAAATAGGCGGCGGCGCTCTTCGGCTCGTTGTTGACGATGAAGTTGATCTCGCCCTGGCGGTACAGCACCACGTCCTTCGAGCGGTGCACGGCCACCTTGGTGAAGCCCAGCTTTTCGAAAATCGGCTCCAGCGTGCCCGGCACCGGGGACGCGAATTCCACGAACTCGAAGCCCATCAGGCCCATCGGATTGTCAAACAGGTCAGCCATTGTCTTGTCCTCTATCTCATTGATTGTCTTGGTCTGTCTTGCACTACTCGGCGAACACGTCGGCGATCAAACCGCGCAGCCACTGGATGCCGGGGTCGTGGTTGAAACGCCGGTGCCAGAACACGTTCGTCTGCAGGGTCGGCAGCTGCAGCGGCGGTGCAATCCACTTCAGTCCGAACGGCCTGGCAGCGCTTTCGGCGAGCTTCTGCGGCACCGTCACCACCAGATCGCTCGTACTCACGATATACGGCACCGCGGTGAAATGCGGCACCCTGAATCTTGCCTGGGCCGTGACACCGGCCTTCTCGAGCAGCGCGTTGATCCGGTCGTAGGGGCTCTGGGCCGCGTCCACGATCAGGTGCGTCGCCTGCACGAAGCGCGCCAGGTCCACGCTGCCGGTCGCCAGCGGATGCCCCTTGCGGAACATGCTGACGAAAGCCTGCCTGAACAGCTGGCGCTGGTAGAGCGCTTCCGACACCTCCTCGAAGGCGCCGATCGCCAGGTCTACCCTGCCCGTCTCCATGTCGTCCTTCAGCGTCACCTCGTTGGCGCGCCGCGAGGCGATTTCCACGCCCGGCGCCAGCGCGCGGCAACGCTCGATCAGCACCGGCATGAAGTACACCTCGCCCACGTCCGTCATGGCCAGCGTGAAGCGGCGCGTGCTGGTGCCCGGCTCGAAGCGGCTGCGCTGGCTCAGCGCCAGGGCCACCTGGGCCATCGCGGCGCCGATCGGCTCGGCCATCTGCTGCGCCAGCGGCGTCGGCTGCATGCCGTGCGCGGTACGCACGAACAATTCGTCGCCGAAGGTGCGGCGCAGGCGCGCCAGCGCATTGCTGACGGCGGACTGGGTCAGGCCGAGGCGGCGCGCGGCGGCGGAAATCTGGCGCTCGCGGTACACCTCCTGAAATACGGACAACAGGTTCAGGTCGATGCTAGACGGTTCGATCATGCGCTCGATAGTGTTATTGATAAGCTGAATAGTCTACATTTTTATATTCATCTCGTAAAATCCGCTGCTCTCCTCTACAGTGACAAAAACGCCACCATCGCACTGGAGATAGTCTTGACCCACGGATACATGTCCGGATTCGCCAACGAGTTCGCCACCGAAGCCCTGCCCGGCGCCCTGCCGGCGCACCGCAACTCGCCGCAGCGCGTGGCCTACGGCCTGTATGCCGAGCAGATCTCCGGCACCGCCTTTACCGCCGCGCGCAGCCACAACCGCCGCTCCTGGCTGTACCGGATCCGCCCCGCCGCCATGCACGGCGCCTTCGTGCCGCTGGCGCAGGACCGCATCGCCGCCAGCTTCGACGGTCTGGCGCCCTCGCCCAACCAGATGCGCTGGAGCCCGCTGCCGATCCCCGAGGCACCCACCGACTTCGTCGACGGGCTGGTGACCATGGCCGGCAACGGCTCGCCGGCGAGCATGGCCGGCTGCGCGCTCCACCTGTACGCCGCCAACCAGCCGATGACGGGCCGCTATTTCTATTCCGCCGACGGCGAGCTGCTGATCGTGCCGCAGCAGGGCCGCCTGCACATCGCGACCGAACTCGGCCTGCTGGAACTCGAGCCGCAGCAGATCGCTGTGATCCCGCGCGGCGTGCGTTTCAGCGTCGACCTGCCGGACGGCACGGCGCGCGGCTACGTCTGCGAGAACTTCGGCGCCCTGCTGCGCCTGCCCGACCTGGGCCCGATCGGCTCGAACGGCCTGGCCAATCCGCGCGATTTCCTGTCGCCCGTGGCGCGCTACGAGGACGTGGAAGGCGACTTCGAACTGGTCGCCAAATTCGGCGGCCGCCTGTGGACCGCACCGATCAAGCATTCGCCGCTGGACGTGGTGGCCTGGCACGGCAACTACGCTCCCTATAAATACGACCTGCGCCACTTCAACACCATCGGCTCGATCAGCTACGACCACCCGGACCCGTCGATCTTCCTGGTGCTGCATTCGCCGACCAGCACGCCGGGCGTCGACGACCTCGACTTCGTGATCTTCCCGCCGCGCTGGCTGGTCGGCGAAGACACCTTCCGTCCGCCCTGGTTCCACCGCAACGTCGCCAGCGAGTTCATGGGCCTGATCCACGGCGCCTACGACGCCAAGGCCGAAGGCTTCGTGCCGGGCGGCGCCAGCCTGCATAACTGCATGAGCGGGCACGGCCCGGACGCCGCCACCTTCGACAAGGCCAGCAGCGCCGACACGAGCAAGCCGCACAAGGTGCAGGACACGATGGCCTTCATGTTCGAGACCCGCACCCCGATCGCGGCGACGGCGTATGCGCTGAACTCGCCGCAGCTGCAGGCCAATTACCAGGATTGCTGGGCCGGGATCGCCAAGCATTTCGATCCGCAGCGGCCCGGCCAGACGTAATCCGACGATCGGACGCCACCGACCGTTGCGCCAAGGCAACGGTCGGCGTTCAAGATGTTGATCGATTATTTATTTTCTTAAAGCAATTAGTTTCTTCGTGGGAAGATCTGGATTCCATTCCTCAACCGGTTCCAGGAGTCGCCCATGTACCGCACCCACGCCCAGTTCTTGCCGTCGCCGCGCACGGCGATCGCCGCAAGCGTCCTTGCCTGCTTCGCCGCGGCGCTGCCTGTATCCGCCGCGACGCTGTCGGTCGGCGCCGGCAAGACCTACGCCACGCCGTGCAGGGCGTTTGCTGCCGCAGCGGCCGGCGACCTCATCGAGATCGATGCCGCCGGCACCTACGTCGGCGATGTCTGCGGCATCTACCCCAACAATCTGCTGATCCGTGGCGTCAACGGGCGTCCGAAGATCGATGCGGGCGGCGCCAGTGCCATGGGCAAGGCCATCTGGGTCGTCGTCGGCAATGGCATCACGATCGAAAACGTCGAGATGTTCGGCGCCCGCGTCGCCGACCTCAACGGTGCGGCGCTGCGCCTGGAGGGCACCGGCTTCACCCTGCGCTCAAGTTTTCTTCACGATAACGAAAACGGCATTCTCTCCGGCGCGAATACGGCGTCGGACATCCTCATCGAAAACGCCGAATTCGGCTTCAACGGTCACGGCGACGGCTACTCGCACAACCTCTACATCGGCAACGTCCGCAGCCTGACCTTCCGCTACAACTATTCGCACGACGCCAACGTCGGCCACAACCTGAAATCGCGGGCGCAGACCAATACCATCGCCTACAACCGCTTCTCGAGCACGCCGCCCGGCCAGCCGAACACGACCGCGAGCGGCCAGCCGAGCTACGAAGTGGACCTGCCCAACGCCGGCATCGCCTATGTGATCGGGAACGTGATTCAGCAGCCATCAAGCAACCAGAATCCCGTCATGCTGGCCTTTGGCGAAGAAGGCGCGTCGAATCCGGGCCAGAACCTGTACGTCGTCAACAATACCTTCCTGAACGATGACAGCTCGGGCGGCACCTTCGTCAAGGTCGGCAGCGGCGTCACGGCGCCTGTGCTCATGCAGAACAACGTCCTGGCCGGCATCGGCGCCGCCAGCACGCAGGCAGCGACCATCGACAGGAACAACTACCGCTCGGTCGCGCCCAACTTCGTGAACCGGGCCAACGATGACCTGCATCCCGCGCCGGGTTCGCCGATGATCGACGGCGGCGCCAACCCGGGCGTGTCGCTCACCGGGCTGCCGCTTGCACCCAGCGCCCAATACAGGCATCGCGCGGCAGGCGAAGCGCGGCCGCTCAGTGGCACGCTCGACATCGGCGCGTACGAGGCCGCCGTCCTGGCCACGGCGCCGGCGCCCAGGCCCATGCCGGCCCCCACCCCGATGCCCGCGCCCGCGCCCCGCGGCCTTTGAAAAGTCGGCGTTAAACGACCACAGCGGCCAGTATCTCGCCCAGCGCCCTGATGTCGACCGGTTTGACGAGGTGGTGATCGAAACCGGCAGCCCGCGATTGCGCGCGGTCGGCCTCCTGGCCGTAGCCGGTCACGGCGATCAGGACCGCGCCGGCGGTCTCGGGCCGTGTGCGCAGCTGCCGCGCCAGTTCGTTGCCGTCGATCTCGGGCAGGCCGACATCGAGCAGGAAAACCTGCGGCACTTCCTGACTCACACGCGCCAGCGCGCGGCGTGCATCGTGCGCGACCGACACCTGGTGCCCGGACGCCTCGAGCAGCATGGCCAGCATCGCAGCGGCGTCGACGTTGTCGTCCACCACCATGACGCGCAGCGGCGGCGCCGGCCGCCAGGCAGCGTTCGCGCCGTCCGGGTGCTGCTCGGATAGCGCCTCCGGCTCGCGCAGGCGCGGCAGGCAGACGGTGAATTTGCTGCCCTTGCCCAGGCCCGCGCTTTCGCAGCTCGCCGTGCCGTGATGGAGTTCGACCAGGCTCCTGACCAGCGCCAGCCCGAGTCCCAGTCCGCCCGACGAACGGTCCGACGAGCGCTCCGCCTGCGCGAACAACTCGAATGCCCGCGACACCAGCTCGGGCGCCATGCCGATGCCGTTGTCCGATACCTCGATCCGCACGTGCGCATCCCGCACGTCGGTCAGCAGCTGGACGCGGCCGCCTTCCGGCGTGTATTTGGCGGCATTATTCAGCAGGTTCGCCAGCACTTGCACCAGCCGCTTGCGGTCGCCCTCCACCATGGTGGCGTCCGCCGTCAGGTGCAGCTCGAGATGATGGCGCCGGGCGCGGACCAGTGGCGTGACCTGCTCCACGGCGTCGGCCACGATCTGGTTGATGTCCAGCGGCGCGTTTTCCAGCTCGACCAGGCCGCGCGTGACACGCGAGACGTCCAGCAGATCGTCCACCAGGCTGGTCATGTGGCCGACCTGGCGCCCGATGATCTGGCTGGTGCGGCGCACGCGCTCTTCGTCCAGCTTCACGATCTGCAGCAGTTCGGCGGCGGCGCTGATCGGCGCCAGCGGGTTGCGCAGTTCGTGGGCCAGCATCGCCAGGAACTCGTCCTTCCTGCTGTCGGCCTGGCGCAGGCGTTCGCCGCTTTCGCGCAAGGCCTCTTCGTCGGCCTTGCGTTTGGTGATGTCGATGGCGGTGCCGATCATGCGGATGCAGCGGCCCGAAGCGTCGAAGATGCCGCGGCCCTTGGCGGCCACCCAGCGTATGACGCCGTCGTCCCTGCCGACGGTCCGGTACTCCGACTCGTACTGGGTGCGATGACGCGGATCGGCAGCTTGTGCGAAGGAGACGCCGGTGCGCTCGCGGTCGTCCGGATGCAGGCCCGTGTAGAAATCCGCCAGCGTGACCGGCCGCTCGTCGAAGATGCCGAACATCGCGCGCACGCGCGGCGGCCAGAATATGCTGTGGTCGAGCATGTCGACGTACCATTCGCCGACATCGGCGGCATCGATGGCGAGACGCAGCATTTCTTCGCGCTCGCTCAGCGCAGCCTCGGCCAGTTTGCGGTCGTGCACGTCGGTCGAGGTGCCGAACCACATGGCGATCTGCCCGGACGCCGGATCCAGGTAGGGTTCCGCGCGCACCAGGAACCAGCGGTACTCGCCCAAGGCCGAGCGGATCCGGTGCTCGACGCTGTAGGTCTGGCCGGATGCCTGCGCATGGGACCATGCCGCCATCGTGGCCGCATGATCGTCCGGATGCACGAAGTTATCCGACACATCCTCGGGCCGTATCGAATCCAGCGCGACCCCGGTGTACAGGCTCCACTGCTTGTTGAAATACACACCGCGCCCGTCGCTGTCGACGATCCAGATAATCTGGGGCACGGAATCGGCCATCAGGCGAAAGCGCAGTTCGCTGGCGCGCAGTTTTTCTTCGGTCAGGCGCTGCGCTTCGGTCCGTGCAGCCACCCTTTGTGCGAGCGTCTCGTTCGCTTCGCGCAGGCGCCGGTTGGCGATCTCGATCTCGATTTCCTGGTCGTCGATCCGGGACGCCATGCGGGCGGTATTCGCCTTGGCCCGCACGTAATCGCTGACGTCTTCCACGCGGTGGATGATGTGCGTCACCTCGCCTGCGGCATCGAGCACCGGCGTATTGACCGGACTCCAGAAACGCTCCTCGAACACCATGCCGCCCGGGCCCGGCACCAGGATGTCGTACTTCTGGATCGCCATCGTGTCGGCGCGCTTGCCGTGCAGCGCGCGCAGCAGGGACGCCCGCAGGTTGGCCACCCCGCTCGCCGACGCATCGTCGGGATTGTCGGGAAAGGCGTCGAACATGTGGCGGCCGATCAGGTCGTCACGCGTCGTTTTCGTGGCCTGCAGATAGGCCTGGTTGACGGAGACGATGAACAGTTCGCTCGACAGCACCAGATATGGCGATGGCGTGGCGTCGAACAGTGCCTGGAAATCGATTGCGGGCGGCGGGGCGGGATGGACCATGGCTTCCTTGGAAACGGGAACAACAGTGTACACCGGGCACTAATCTATCGTGCGCCCGTTGGCGTTCGATTGCCGCCGTGAGATGATCAGCTTGACAACCAAACAGGAACCGCATGGCCGATATCATCATCATTCTCGTCCTTATTCTATTGAACGGCATCTTCGCAATGTCGGAACTGGCCCTGGTCTCGGCCAAGCGCCTGCGCCTCGAAAAAATGGCGCTCGACGGCAGCAGCGGTGCCCGCACCGCCATCAAACTGGCCGACGAACCGAGCCGCTTCCTGTCCACCGTGCAGGTCGGCATCACCCTGATCGGCATCTTCAACGGCGCTTTCGGCGAAGCCTCGCTGGTGGTGCGCCTCACCCCCGCCCTCGCCGCGATGGGCATACCGCAGGACTGGGCCCGCCCGGTCGCGCTGACGATCGTCGTGATCGCGATCACCTTCGCCTCCATCGTGCTGGGCGAACTGGTGCCGAAGCGTATTGCCATCCTGTATCCCGAGTTCCTGGCCAGCCGCATCGCGCGGCCGATGAAGACGCTGTCGCGCCTGATGCACCCCTTCGTCCTGCTGCTTTCGCTGACCACCGACGCCATCATGCGCCTGCTCGGCATGCGCCACCACAAGGACGAGACCCCGACCGAGGAAGAAGTCACCGGCATGATCAAGGAGAGCACCGATGCCGGCGTGTTCGAGAAGGCCGAGTACGACATCGCCGCCCGCGCGCTGCGCCTGGACGACTGGCACATGCGCGCCCTGATGACGCCGCGCGTCGACCTGGAATTCCTCGACCTCGGCGAGCCGCTCGAGGTCAATCTGGCGCGCCTGGCCGAGATCCCCTATGCGCGCTTCCCGGTCTACCGCGGCGACCGCTCGCAGGTGCTGGGCATCGTCAACGTGCGCGACCTGTTCCGCCAGGCCATCCGCAAGGGTTCGCTGCAGGACATCGACATCGAAGCCGAGCTCGACACGCCGCTTTACGTGCCGGAATCGGTCAGCGCCATCGACCTGCTCGAGCAGCTCAAGAAGAACCATGCGGAGCTGGCGATGATCGTCGACGAATACGGCGAGATCCAGGGCATGATCACCCTCACCGACGTCATGACCGCCCTGGTCGGCGAAGTGCCGGCGGTCGAAGACGAGGAAGCGCCGGACGCGGTGCAGCGCGAGGACGGCAGCTGGTACATGGACGGCGGCATGGTGCTGGACCGCTTCCGCTACCTGACCGGCGCCGCCCTGCGCTTCCCAGACGAAGACAACGACGCCTATCACACGCTGGCCGGCTTCATTCTCTACCAGCTCGGCTACATCCCGAAGTCCGGCGAGCTGCTGGACTGGGAAGGCTGGCGCTTCGAGGTGGCCGACATGGACGGCAACCGGATCGACCGCCTGCTGGTGATACCGGTCAAACCCGCGGCCGAGTAAGTCCGGAACCGCAGAGTGCCGCGGCGGGTCTATCGATAACCCAAAGGAGAGCACATGCGTATCCACATGCATATTTTGGCCATCTCGCTCGCCGCCACGACGGCGGCGGCCCAGGACAGCAAGCCGCAGGTCGCCCCGGCCGGGGACGCCAAGGCGCCCAAGACCCGGGCGCTGGAAGCCGGCGCCAAGGTCCTGCAGCGCAACGCACCGCTGGCCAGATTCGACGTCTACCTGAACGGCTTCCACCCGATGAAGGACCAGCCGGACATGCAGGTCGAGGCTCACCACTTCTGCCACCAGATGAACGAAGACCTGGCCCAGTGCGCCCTGTTCGACGGCAACACGGCCACGTCCAACCTGAACGGCATCGAATACATCATCTCGGAAAAGCTGTTCAATACCCTGCCGGCAGAAGAGCGCCGCTTCTGGCACCCGCACAACGGCGAGATCCTGAGCGGCCAGCTGGTCGCGCCCGGCATCCCCGATGCCGCCGAGCACGAGCTGATGAAGAAGAAGATGAACAGCTACGGCAAGACCTGGCACGTCTGGAACACGGGCGCCAACGGCAAGTCCGGCGATCCGCTGCCGCTGGGCCCGGCAATGCTGGCCTGGTCCTTCAACCGCGACGGCGAAATGCTGCCCAATATGCAGGAAGAACGCGACACGCGCATGAAGGTCAAGACCGCGGAGAAGCGCAAGAAGCGCGCCGACCTCGTCAAGCTAGCCAGGCCGCAATCCGGGGTCGACGACCTGAAAGGCAAGTTCGGCCGTGCCTCGCAGGAGATTCCGGGAGTGCGCGACAGCCGGACACAGCAATAGTATATTGAATTATATAATATCGTCTGATAGACTGAGTTCCATGAAAGACGATATCCGCTCCACCGTGCCCGCCGTTGATCCTGAAGTCGATCCGGCGGCCATGCGCGAGGCTGCCGGGCGCGCCGGGGCCCTGCTGAAGGCGCTCGCCAATCCCGACCGTCTGCTCCTGCTGTGCCAGCTCACCCAGGGCGAGCAGCGGGTCGGCGAACTGGAAAGCGTGCTCGATCTGCGCCAGCCTTCGCTGTCCCAGCAGCTGGGCGTGCTGCGCCAGGAAGGCCTGGTAACGACCCGCCGCGACGGCAAGCAGATCTACTACAGCATCGCCAGCCAGGAAGCGCTGGCCGTGCTGCAGCTGCTCTACCAGCTCTACTGTCCCAAACCTGAGGAGACGTCGGCTTGAACATCGACTGGATCCACTTCACCCCGCTGGCCGGCCTGGGCGGCGGCCTGCTGATCGGGCTCGGCGCCGCCCTGCTGCTGCTTGCCAATGGCCGCATCGCCGGCATCAGCGGCATCGTCGGCGGCCTGCTGCGCCCGGCGCGCGGCGACATCGCCTGGCGCCTGGCCTTCCTGCTCGGTCTGTTCGCCGCGCCGCTGGTCTGGCTGGCCATGCAGGCAATGCCGCCGGCCCAGATCGACCATGCACCCGGCCTGCTGGCGATTGCCGGCCTGCTGGTCGGCATCGGCACCCGCTTCGGTTCCGGCTGCACCAGCGGCCACGGCGTGTGCGGCATCGCCCGGCTGTCGCCGCGTTCGCTGGTGGCGACGCTGTGCTTCATGCTGGCCGGCTTCGCCACCGTTTTCGTGACGCGTCACGTTTTAGCATAGGAGGATGCGATGCCTCTGCTTACCGCCTTCATCGCCGGGCTGCTGTTCGCGTCCGGCCTGATCCTGTCGGGGATGACCAACCCGGCCAAGGTGCTGGCCTTCCTCGACATCGCCGGACGCTGGGACCCGTCGCTGGCTTTCGTGATGGTCGGCGCGATCCTGGTCGCCGCCATCGCCTTCCGCGTCGGCGGCGCACGCGCCCGCACCGTATTCGGCGGCGCCATCCACCTGCCCGGCGCCAAGCACATCGACGCCCGCCTGGTGGCAGGCAGCGTCACCTTCGGCGTGGGCTGGGGCCTGGTCGGCTACTGTCCGGGACCGGCGCTTGCCAGCTTGGGGGTGGCCGGCTGGCCGGCGCTGCTGTTCGTGGCGGCCATGATCGCCGGCATGGTCCTGTTCGAGTCGGTCGAGAGGCTTGCCGCCTGGCGCGCCTCCCGAAACCATCCGCAACCGGCGACGGAGCTGCCATGATGCGAACAGATAAGCGTACCGAAGTCCTGATCGCCGGCGCCGGTCCGACCGGCCTGGTGCTGGCCCTGTTCCTGACCCGCCAGGGCGTGAACGTGCGCATCGTCGACAAGACCGCGGGGCCCGGCACCACCTCGCGCGCCGTCGTGGTCCATGCGCGCACGCTGGAACTGTATCGGCAGCTCGGCCTGGCCGGGGAAGTCGTCGCGGCCGGCATGCCGAATCCCGGCATCAACCTGTGGGTCCGCGGCAAGCGGCGCGCCCACATCAGCTTCGGCGATGCCGGCGCGGACCTGACGCCCTATCCCTTCATCCTCGTCTACCCGCAGGACCGCCACGAGCGCCTGCTGATCGCCCACCTGGAACAGATGGGCGTGCAGGTCGAGCGCGAGACCGAGCTGCTCGGTTTCGAGCAGCGTGACGGTTACGTGCAGGTGCGCCTGCGCGGCCCCGGCGGCGAAGAAAGCTGCGAAGCCAGCTGGCTGGCTGGCTGCGACGGCGCCCGCTCGGCGGTACGCCACGGCCTCGGCGCCGGCTTCGAAGGCGGCACTTACGATCAGCTGTTCTACGTGGCGGACGTGATCGCGGGCGGCCCGGCCGCCGACGGCCAGGTCCACCTGTCGCTCGACGATGCCGACTTCCTGGCGCTGTTCTCCTATACCCAGGAAGGCCAGGCGCGCCTGATCGGCAGCATCCGCGAAGACCGCGTGGCCCCGGGCCGCGAACTGCGCTTCGAGGACGTGGGCGAGCGCGCGATCCACGGCCTCGGCGTCGAGGTGAAACAGGTGAACTGGTTCTCGACCTACAAGGTGCACCACCGCCTGACCGAGCACTTCCGCCATGGCCGCGTGTTCCTGCTGGGCGACGCCGCTCACATCCACAGTCCGGCCGGCGGCCAGGGCATGAACACCGGCATCGGCGACGCCATCAACCTGGCCTGGAAGCTGAAGGCGGTGCTGCGCGGCGAGGCCGGCGACAGGCTGCTGGACAGCTACGACAGCGAGCGCCTGGCCTTCGCCCACAAGCTGGTCGAGACCACCGACCGCGTGTTCACCTTTGTGTCGGCCGAGGGCGGCTTCGCGAATTTCGTGCGCACCCGGATCGCGCCGCTCTTCGTCAGCGCGGCCTACAGCGTCGATGCGGTCAAGGAGTTCATGTTCAGGCTGGTGTCGCAGTGCATGCTGAACTACCACGGCAGTCCGCTCAGCCACGGCGGCGCCGGCAAGATCAAGGGCGGCGACCGCCTGCCCTGGGCGGCGGGCGCCGCGGCTGACAATTTCGCGCCGACAGGCAAGCTGGACTGGCAGGTGCAGGTCTACGGCGCGGCGGACGAGGCGCTGTCCGGCTGGTGCCACCGCGAAGGCCTGCAGCTGCGCGTGTTCGACTGGGAACGCGCGCACGAAAATGCCGGCCTGGCGCGCGACGGCGCCTACCTGGTCCGCCCCGACGGCTACGTGGCGACGGCCGACGCGGCCGGCAAGCCGGAAACGCTGCGCGCCTATTTCGAGAGCATCGGCTACCAGCGCTTTATTTGACGTCATCCCCGCGAAAGCGGGGATCCATAGACCGCCTCCGAAGTTGATGCAATGACCCCGACGTGGCACTATTCGGGATCGCTCCAAATGTATAGAGATCCCATGCATCCGATCCAGCTGTTCGACCCCGTCTCCTCGACCTTCACCTACATCGTGGCCGGCCCGGACGATAACGCGGCGGTCATCGTCGACCCGGTCGACCAGCACTGGGAGCGCGACCTCGCCCACATCGAGCGCCTGGGCCTGCGCCTGGCCTACATCCTCGAGACCCATGCGCATGCGGACCACGTGACCTCGGCCGGCCGCCTGCGCGCGCTGACCGGCGCCAAGGCGGCGGTGCCGAGCGGCTGCGGGATTCCGCCGGCCGAGCTGCAGCTGCACGACGGCGACGTCGTCCGCTTCGGCAAGGAAGAAAGCATCGCCGTGCTGCACACGCCCGGCCATACGGCGGGCAGCATGTGCTACGTCTGGCGCGGCAACGTGTTCACCGGCGACACCCTGTTGATCGACGGCTGCGGCCGCACCGATTTCCAGGGCGGCAGCGCCGAGGCGCTGTACGACAGCGTCACCGGCAAGCTGTTCGGCCTGCCGGACGCGACCAGGGTCTGGCCCGGCCACGACTACAAGGGCCAGTCGGCATCGACGATCGGCTGGGAGAAAAAGCACAACGCGCGCCTGGCGAACCGGACGCGCGCTGCATTCGTCGCGCTGATGGACAGGCTGGACCTGCCCAAGCCGAAGCTGATCGACGTCGCCGTGCCGGCCAACCGCAACCTGGGTTTGCCGCACAGCGTCTGATTACATTCCCGGGCCGCCGCCGCCCGGACCGCCGCCACCAAAGCCGCCCGGGCCACCCGGCGCACCACCGGGACCGCCCGGCGGCGGACCGCCGCGCCAGCCCTCGCCATCCGGGCCATGCTCGCCACGGCGGCGGTTGCCCGCACCCTGCACGCCGCCGAAGCGGTAGGACAGGCCGAGGTAGGCGATGCGGCCATCGGAACGGCGGATCGAATGCTCCTGCAACGAAGCCGTATCGGTAAAGGTCTCGACCTTCTGCGAACGGAACACGTCGGTCACGTTCAGCACCAGGCTCAGCGCCGGCGTGATGTTGCGGCGGTAGCTCAGGTTCAGCGTCGACATCGGCTCGCGGTAGCCGGCGCCGGCCAGGGTCTTGCCCTGCGCGTTCACCATCACCTGCAGCACGTCCTGCGGCGTCAGCTGGTAATTGACGCGTCCGCGCACGCTCAGCGACGAGGCCGTGCGCTTGTATTCGCCGCCCAGGATGTCGACCTGCTCCTGCTCGGTGAAGGCGAGGTTGCCGCTGGTATTGATCGAGAGCTTGGGCGTCAGCTTGCCGCTCAGCGTGAATTCGAGGCCGCCGGCGCGGTTGCTGCCGCCGTTCTCGAAGGTCGTCAACAGGATCGCATCGTTGACCACCGTCTGGCGGCTGCGGATCATGTCGCGATCGGCGCGGTAGTAGGCGCGCAGGTTGGCGTCCAGGCCGCCGGCCTTGGTCTCGTAGCCGATCTCGAAGGAATCGGTCTGCACCGGCTTCAGGTTCGGATTGCCGCGCGACTCGTTCAGCTCGTCCTGGTAGACGACGAAAGGATTCAGCTGCGATCCGGTGGCGCGGCGGATCCGGTGCGCGTAGGCGAAGCGCAGATTGCTCTTGTCGCTCAGCTTGTAGGTCGCGAACGCGCTCGGGATCCAGTTCAGGTAGTTATTCGTTGCGTTGATCCCGGACGTGATCTGGTCCAGGTCCATGTGCGTGTACTCGGTACGCAAGCCGACCAGCGCGCCCCAGCGCTCGTTCACGCGCCACTGGTAGGAGCCGTACAGCGCCACGTCGCGCTCGTCGACCTCGAAGGCATTCGTGCGGCGCATGTTGGCCAGCGCGGCGCCGGTGCTTGGGTCGAAGTTGAAGTAGCGGTAGTCGAACTGGCTGTCGGTATCGACGATCTTGTAGCCGAGCTTGACGATGGCGCCGCTCTCGAGCGGGGTTTCGTAGTCGCCGGTGTAGTCGACGATTCTCACCTTGGTGGCGTTGTCCTGCAGGCTGCCGGTGTCGAGGCCGGAGAACGGCAGGCTCGGGTCGATGGCGCGCACCGGTGCGATCAGATAAGTGTTGTCGTAGCGGCTGTCGGCATTGTTCTCGCTGTTCGAAACGCGCAGGTCCATGCGGAACAGTTCGCCCAGCTTCTCGCCCTTGTGGTCCCAGCGCGCGCCCCACATCGAATTCGTGTTGTCGCCGCTGCGTTTGGCGGTGCGCAGATAGTCGCTGTAAGGCACGCCGCCGTTGGCGACCGTGTAGTGGTCGCTCGACAGGTTGTCGTTGGTACGCTTCATGTAGCCGAGGTTGGCTTCCAGCGTGTCGTCCTGGCCCAGGTTGTAGGTCACCTGGCCGCGCAGGCCGGCGCTGTCGTTCAGGCCGGTGCTGCTGCCGGTCTGCGTCGTGTGCTGGACCGTGCCGGTGCGCGGATCTTCGCGGTCGCGCGTGGTCTCGACGGTCGAATCGCGGCCGTCGTGGCGCACGTTGACGCCGCCCTGCACGCCCCAGCGGCCGGTGTTGTACTGGCCGTTCAGCGCCGAGTTGTAGCGTCCTTCTGAACCGTAGTTAGCGTTGACCACGCCGAAGCCGCCCGGACGGCGCGAGCGCTTCATCACCAGGTTCAGGATCGGCCCGCCGCCACCCTCGTTGCCGAATTCCGCGCCGGGGTTGTTGATGACCTCGACCGAGTCGATGTCCTCGGCCGGCATGGCCTGCAGCGCCGGACCGCGGTTGTCGCCCTGCAGCATGGCCGAAGGCTTGCCGTCGACCAGGATCTGGACGTTGGTGCTGCCGCGCAGCGAGACGGTGCCGTCCGGATCGACCGACACCGACGGCACGTTACCCAGCGCATCGGCGGCACTGCCGTTGGAGCTGTTGACGTCGCTCTTGACGTCGTAGACCTGGCGGTCGATGCGGTTGGTCGGGCGCTCGCCGACCACGTTGATCGACTGGATCTTGCCGCCCGCTGGTGTCTGACCGGCTGCCTGCCCCACGGCCTGGCCCGAGATGGCGGCTGCAGGTGCGGGTGCGGCTGCCTGGGCGCCGTCGGCGGTCTGGGCCAGCGCGGGCTGCAGGGCGGCGAGGTCGCACAGGGCCAGGCCCAGCGCCAGATAATGGGCGCGGCGGCGGCGGGATGCGGCACCGGCGCGCTTGCGTAAGGAGTGGTTCATCTTCTTGGTCGTTATGGCAGTCGAGCTTGTCTCGGATGCGCGAAGAATACCTGAACCGCCGAGAAAGTTGCCGGGACTTACAAACCTTTGCAGATGTCAATACGCGTGGACGCCGCACGCCGCGCCGATATTCTCCCCGCCCCGCCCACGCATGGATTATCATTCCTGTCTTTTAGGCAATATCAGTAAAGGCGGGACCCGATGGCGCTCCACGAAACGCAGCAAATAGGCCACCTCAAGCGCGGCCTCAAGAGCCGGCACATCCAGCTGATCGCCCTCGGCGGCGCGATCGGCACCGGCCTCTTCCTCGGCGTCGCCGAGACGGTCAAGATGGCGGGCCCGTCGATCCTGCTGGGCTACGCAGTGGCGGGCCTGGTCGCCTTCCTGATCATGCGCCAGCTCAGCGAGATGATGGTCGACGAACCGGTGGCCGGCTCGTTCAGCCACTTCGCCGACAAATACTGCGGCCGCTTCGCCGGCTTCCTGACCGGCTGGAACTACTGGGTGCTCTATGTTCTAGTCAGCATGGCCGAGCTGTCCGCAGTCGGCATCTACGTGCAGTACTGGTTCCCCGAGATACCGACCTGGGTCTCGGCCCTCGGCTGCTTCGTCTTCGCCAACGCGATCAGCATGTTCAACGTGCGGGCCTTCGGCGAGACCGAATTCTGGTTCGCCGTGATCAAGGTGGTCGCCATCGTCGCCATGATCCTGTACGGGATCTTCCTGCTGTTTTCCGGCGGCGCCGGCCCGCAGGCGGGCGTGGCCAACCTGTGGCAGCACGGCGGCTTCTTCGCCCATGGCATCCAGGGCCTGGTGATGTCGATGGCGGTGCTGATGTTCTCGTTCGGCGGGCTCGAGGTGATCGGCATCACCGCGGCCGAAGCCGACGACCCGTCGAAATCGATCCCGAAGGCGACCAACCAGGCGCTGTGGCGCATCCTGGTGTTCTACGTCGGCTCGCTCGCGGTGCTGCTCTCGCTCTTCCCCTGGAAACAGATCCAGCCCGGCGCCAGCCCGTTCGTCCTGATTTTCAAAGCGCTTGACGCCGGCGCAGTCGCCCACGTGCTGAACCTGGTGGTGCTGACCGCGGCCGTCTCGGTCTACAACAGCTGTGTGTACTCCAACAGCCGCATGATGTACGGCCTGGCCACGCAGGGCCACGCGCCGCGCGCGCTGCTGAAGGTGAACGAGCGCGGCGTGCCGCTGCTGTCGCTGGGCGTGTCGGCGGTGGCGACTGTGGTTTGCGTCGCTGTCAACTACGCGCTGCCGGGCAAGGCGCTGGGCATGCTGATGGGCCTCGCCGTGGCCGGGATGATGATCAACTGGGCGATGATCAGCTGGAGCCATCTGCGCTTCAGGCAGGCGAAGGCGGCGCAGGGGGTGAAGCCGGTGTTCGGCAGCCCTTTGTATCCGCTGACGAATTGGCTTTGTCTGGCGTTTTTGGCGGGGATTTTGGTGATTATGTTTTTGACGCCCGAGATGCGGGTTTCGGTTTATTTGATTCCGGTTTGGCTAACTGCGCTGTACGTCGGCTACCAATCGAGGTCGAGAAACTCTCGCGAAATTAAAGTCTAATAAATACCATTTCCCTCTGGATTTTCGATGCGTTTGCAATACGTATGGATCGGCGAATATCGGCGACTAAAAGAACTTTCCGTTTCCATTCCATATACGGAGGACGACTCGGTTATCCCGCAATTGTATGGCAACCTAGGATTAACGCTTATAGCTGGACTAAACGGATCTGGCAAAACATCTCTACTATCCTTCGTTGCACAGGTTTTTCATAATTACCAACGCTTCCCCGAAAGAATAAAAGGCAGTTTCGGGATCGCATATAGAACCTCATCAGGCGATCTATGCCTACTCTATCGCCAAACGGAGTTTGGCCCGATTAGCCTGTACGTACCTGAAGAGTTCGACGTAATAATAAGTACAAATGGTGCGCAGAACGCTGGCGTAACTCGGGAGACCGAGCCAATATTGCCTACCTTTGAGAGATATCTTCCAACCACAGTAATCGTATCTGCATTTTCACTGCACGGCGAATACCCTATTCCTAGACCATCAAATTTCTTGGGTGACCGTCGGGTTTCGTCTTATGACATCAAAAACCTATATGGGAGTAACCATTATAGCTTCCCAAGTTTTTCGGGCGCCATAGCGCGATTGATGTCAGCCGCGCTGAGACAAGCACCCGAAATCGACGTACTACAGCAACTTCTCGGCGGCAAGTTTACTGGAGATGTTCTTTGGCGCAAACGAGAGTTCGACTCAGATGATCTTGGTGAATGGTCAAAATATTCTGACTCGTTGGAATATGCAGAAAAGAACGGTGATTTATATCTTAATGACTTCCGCCTTTTAAAGGAAGACGGTAGTTTTTTGACACTTGGAAACATGAGTTCTGGACAAAAGATTCTTTTAATTAGACTCTTGTCCGTTCTGGCTGATCTAGAAGACAATGCACTCGTTATTCTTGAAGAGCCGGAAATGCATCTGGATCCTGCTTGGGCCAGACAACTAATCAGCGTTCTTTTGTCATTCTTCAAAAATTACGACGCGCATTTCATTATCGCGACACATTCTTTTTCGCTATTAAACGCAGTTCCGTCAGATTGTGTACTTATTGCAAGGGACGGCGAGTTCTCTGCACCTGACTTCCCTACTCTTCTGGCAAACGAATCAGCGCTTGCCGAACATTTTTATCATGCGCAGCCACATTATGTCGAAGAACAAATCTTGCGCTTTGCAGAAACTGCTACGCGGGAAGAACTATCTCGCGTATTTTCTTTGCTGGGGGAATCAAGTGCACGATACGACGTTTTCAAACGTTTAAACTTAAACCCTGCAGAACAAAATAATGCGCAAGGTGACTAATACGTTAAATTCAAAGGCACTTAGAGAGTTGGCGTCGCTCTTCGTTAGTCCTTTACTAAATGTTTTGGTTTCGGCGAAGGAAGAAAAGTGCTCAGTCAGGAGTTGCGTATCTTTTTCTTCATTACCCCCGATCAGTAAGAAGGCAATAACTGCGGCTTTTAGTATTAAACTTTCAAAGACAGAAAACTTTGAGCAGGTGTGTAACGAGGCAGTAAACGCCACGCCACTCAAAGCCTTGAAAAAATCCCGAGATGATTTCCATGCGCAGGCGAAGATTCTCGCAAGCGGCTCATATGAGGTTCCACAAGTCGTTGTGCCTGCAAAGATAAAAAAATTGTTCAATACCTATCTTTATGGAAAGTTATTCGACAACACCCAGATTTGGACGGCACTTGGGCATCAGCCTTTTACTCGCAAGAATTTCCATGAAAATTTTAAGGTAGACAATTCACCTCTATATGTTTGCCCCTATTGTGACCTTGACACCATAAATTCAACTGGAACGCACATAATCGAGCATTTTTTACCAAAATCCAAATTCCCCTTATTGGCACTAGACCCTAACAACTTATTTACAGCTTGCCAAGGCTGCAATACGCCAGGCGGCGGAAAAGGAGTGAAGGTTGCACTTAATGTAACGAGCCCGTATGTGCATGAAATTGGTCACTTGGTTCAATTCCAATTTGAAGCGGCAAAAAAGAAATTGATTATAACCGCGCCTCCCGGCAATCCACAGGTTGAGGGCTTCATCAATCTGCTTAGTCTTCCCGTTCGTTATTCAACTGGTGACACGTGGAGTTTCTTTGATGCGCGACGGAACGCATTGATAGAAACTGTGCAGGGTCGCGGGGAACTGACCGACAAAGAATTATTGGCTTACGTAAAAATCAGCAGGTGGGAGTTCCCCTCACTTATGCTTTAACATCTTGGGTAGAACAGGATTACATCCCATTACATAGAACTACGCCTGGTAAGCTACGGTCTTAGGCCTAGACCCGTGATATAAAGCATATAACTGGGCCATATTTATTTAAATATGACCCTTTTAAGACTAATTTTGTGTCGGGCTTACTCAAAACGCGTGCCGCAACCCCACCATTGCTGACCGGTCCCCCGTACCCGACTCGATCGCACTACCCACCGTATAGCTCGCACCCCGCCGGTTGTCGATCTTCGCATAGGCCACATTGAAATCGGTCCGCTTCGACAGGCTGTAGCGATAACCGACCGCGATCTGCGAAGCATCCTGGTTGAGCGCCGTCCGGTCATCCTTGTAGATGTACGAAACCAGGAAGGCGCTGATCCCGAACGGCACCGTCACACCCACCATTGCATCGCGGCTGTCGGTCGAAGCGATGGCCGGCCGGCCGTAAGGATTGGCGGTATTGCGCAGCACCGAGCTGTTCAGGCCGTAGTTCCAGTCGTACAGCCCATGCAGCTTGAACTTGCCGAAGTCGTAGACGGCGGCCAGCGTATAGTTCTTCGCGTTGGCGGTGCCTTGCAAGGTAGCGGTGTTGTTGTTGCGGTTGTGGTAGCCGGCGCGCAGCTGCAGCGGCCCGTTGGCAAAGCCGAACGAACCGCCCAGCTGCCGTCCGGACGCGCTGCTGCCGCTGACTTCTCCCGGCGCGGCCACCAGCTCGGCGCTGAAACCGCTGACCACCGGCGACTGGTACTTGACCGTGTTGTCCATGCGGCTGAACGAATTGCCGGAGGTGCCCAGCAGGTTCTTGGTATCGCCCACCCAGCCGGAGCCGAAGGGATCGGCGAACACCTGCACCAGATAGTGCGGCGTGTACTGCCGCCCCACCAGCACGGTGCCGAAGCCGCCCTGCAGGCCGACGTAGATCTGACGGCCGAACAGGAGGCCGCCCTGTCCTGCGACACCGGTGTCGACCTGGAAGCCGTTCTCCAGCAGGAACAGGGCCTTCAGGCCGTTGCCCAGGTCTTCGGTGCCCTTGAAGCCGAGGCGCGAGCCGCCCGTGGTACCGCTGGTAATCTTGGTCAACGAACTCGCCGTGCCGCCGCTCTCGCGGACCACCGCCGCGTCGAGCATGCCATAGATGGTGACGCTGGTCTGGGCGCTGGCCAGCTCTGCTGCGCCTGCAAGCAAAGCCGCTACGATCAACTTCTTCTTCATCCGGGTCTCCAGGGTTTATTTTGGGTTGACGGCCTTCGCCGGTAAGGCAAAAGTTAGCACACAGCCAACAAGTAGGCAAATGGCAATCGCGATCACGCCCGCGTTGGTACTGTTGGTCATGGTCTTGACCACCCCCAGCATGTAGGGTGCGATCATCCCGGAGATGCTGCCGACCGAGTTGGCCAGCGCGATGCCGGCAGCCGCCGCGGCGCCCGTCAACACGGCCGGCGGCAGCAGCCAGAACTGCGAGATCGTGGTGATGATGCCCATCGTCGCCAGGGTCAGCGCCAGCATGGCGATGGCGGTATTGTCGGCGTAGGCCGCGCTCCAGGTCAGGCCGACCGCACCGGCGACGCCGGCCAGCGCCAGGTGCCAGCGCCGTTCGCGGCGCACGTCCGAGCTGCGCCCGACCAGGATCATGGTGACGGTCGCCGCGGCGTAGGGAATGCAGGTCAGCATGCCGATGTCGAAGGGGCTGGATACGCCGCTGGCCTTGATGATGGTCGGCAGCCAGAAGCTGATGCCGTACAGGCCCATGGTGTAGAACAGGTAGATGCAGCTGAGCAGCCAGACACGCGGATTCACCAGGCCGTCGCGCAGGTTGTGCAGGTGGGTGCCCTGCTTGTCCTGGTCCAGCTCATGCTCGATCAGCGACTTTTCGCGCTCGCCCAGCCACTTGGCGTCGCTGACCTTGTCGTCGAGGTAGAACCAGGCCATGGCGCCGAGGATGATGGTCGGGATGGCTTCCAGAACGAACACCCACTGCCAGGCGTGGTAGCCGCCCACGGTGTCCATCGTGCCCATGATCAGGCCCGACAGCGGACCGCCGATCACGCCGGACATCGGGATGCCGGTCATGAACAGCGCCGTGACCTTGCCGCGGCGGCCGGCCGGGAACCAGTAGGTGAGGTACAGCAGGATGGCCGGGAAGAAGCCGGCTTCCGCGACGCCCAGCAGGAAGCGCAGCGCGTAGAAGCTGGCCGGGGTTTTCACGAACATCATGCATGCGGAGATCACGCCCCAGGTCAGCATGATGCGGGTGATCCACTTGCGCGCGCCCACCTTCAGCATGACGATATTGCTGGGCACTTCGAACATGAGGTAACCGGCAAAAAACACACCGGCGCCCATGCCGTAGACGGCCTCGGACAGGCCGAGATCGGACATCATCTGCAGCTTCGCGAAGCCGACGTTGACGCGGTCGAGATAGGCAAAGACGTAGCACAGGAACAGGAACGGCAGCAGGCGCCACGCGACCTTCGAATACGCCTTCGAGGCTTCGTCGATGGTCGGTGCGCCTACGGCGACTTTGGTTGAGCTCAGCATTGTTTTGTCTCCAGATATGGTTATGAAACGTGCCCGGTTGTGACGGCATCTGGTGGATGCCGCTGCCGTGGTCTGTCGTTTCCCTGCTGTCGCTGCCGATACTTAATCGAACATATCGGGCTGCGTCCTCTTGAGTTGGTCCCAGATCGGCTGGAAGTGCAGCCAGCCGATGTACTCGCTGCCGACGTGTTCGCGGCTGTAGCGCGAGCGGTCCGGGGGTACCAGGACCGGTTTGATGCCGGTTGCTTCGATCATCAGCTGCTGCTGGCAGCAGCGCTCCAGCGCGATGAACCAGAACGCCGCCGATTCGATGCTGTGGCGGCTGGCCGTCAGCAGGCCGTGGTTCTGGTGGATCGCCGCCTTCACGCCCTTGAACCAGTCGCACACCGCCATGCCGGCTTTCTCTTCGACCGCCACCTGGCCCGCCTCTTCGCGGATCACGACGTGGTCCTCGAAGAAGGCGGCGGCATCCTGGCTGATCGGCTCGAGCTCGCGGCCCAGCGACGCAAAGGCCGTGCCATACACGGTATGCGCATGGCACATCGCGACGATGTCCGGGTGCGCCTCGTGCACCGCGGCGTGCAGCACGAAGCCGGCGCGGTTGATCGCATAATCGCCCTCGACCACGCGGCCCTGGTGGTCCGCAAGGATCAGGTTCGAAACCTTCACCTGCGAGAAGTGCACGCACATCGGATTGGTCCAGTACAGCTCCGGATGCTCCGGGTCGCGCACCGTCAGGTGGCCGGCGAAGCCGTAGTCGAAGCCGTGCTGGGCGAAGGCGCGGCAGGCCGCGACCAGGCGCTCCTTGCGGTGGCGGCGCTCCTGGGCCGGGTCCTCGAAGGACGGGATCTCGGGATAGATCACGTCCGCCTGGCGCGGGTGGTAGATGGAGCGGACCGCATCCTGTTGCGACTTCGCGATGCGCTCCGCTTCCACGGGGGCGATCTGTTTGACTTTGTCCAGCATGTTCATGTCTCCTTCAGTTGATTAGAGATCCAGCACCAGCACGGGGCTGGTGGCGCGCGACACGCAGGCAGTCAGGAACTGCGCGTGCTCGTCGTCGCCGAGGATGTAGTCGCGGTGGTCGACCTCGCCCTCGAGGTAGCGGATCTTGCAGGTCGCGCACAGGCCGGCCTGGCACGAGGTCTCGATGCGGATGTTGTTCTGCTCGAGCACGTCGGCGATGCTGCGGTCGGCCGGGACTTCGAGCATCGCGCCGGTACTCGCGATCTTCACCATGAAGGCGCCGGGCGCCAGGGCCGCAGTGTCCGCAACTGGTTCGGGCGCCTTGAAATGTTCGAAGTGCACGGTGCCCGCCGGCCAGTGGCTGGACGCTTCCGCGCAAGCCTTCATGAAGCCGGCCGGTCCGCAATAGAACAGGTGGGCGCCCTCTTCCGGTTCGCGCAGCAGCGCGCCGATGTCGAGGCCAGCTTCCGGTTTGCCGTGGTCGAAGTGGTGTACCAGCTTGCCGTGCTCCCAGGCGATGCCGAGTTCTTCGCGGAAGGCGGCGCAGCCGGGGTTGCGGGCGCAGTAGTGCAGCTCGAAGGGGATGCCGGCGGCGTCGAGCGCATGGGCCATCGACTTGAGCGGCGTGACGCCGATCCCGCCGGCCAGCAGGATCACCTTCTTCGCCTCCGGCACGAGTGCGAAGTTGTTTCGCGGCGCGCTGACCGTCGCCAGGTCCTGCACCCGCAGCGCCTCGTGCAGGGCCTTCGAGCCGCCGCGTCCCTTTTCGTCGCGCAGCACGGCGATCACGTAGCGGTGCCGCTCGGCCGGCGCATTGCACAGCGAGTACTGGCGCGTCATCCCGTTCGGCAGCACGATGTCGATGTGGGCGCCGGCGCTGAACGGCGGCAGCTCCTCGCCTTGCGGGTGCACCAGCTCATAGGAGTTGATGCCGTTCGCCTCGAAGCGGATCTGCCTGACCAGCAGCGAGAGCTTGGACTTGTCGCGGCTGATGATATGGGTCTGGGTCATTTCCATCGCTGTCTCCGGCGCGTTTACTTTTTGGTCGACTGTTCGAGCTCGTCGAACTTCTCGCGCACGAAGGCCGTGCGCTCGTCGCGCTTCAGGTTTTCGCTTTGCGTGAGGATGGCGACGATCTGGCGCGTCACGTGGCGGCGGCGCGTGACTTCCTCTTCGACGGTCTCGCCTTCCGGCACCTCCAGCACGTTGCCCGAGCAGTAGCTGTTCGGCGCGGCGGCGTTATCGCGCAGCCACTGGGCGAAGGCCTGCGGGCCGGCGGCCGGATTCGAGCCGCGCACGGCGTCGCGCAGCATTTTCCGGAACAGGAACACGCCGGCGTCGAACTTGGTCGGGTTCTCCAGCGCGTGCACCGCGATCGGGCGCTGGCTGATGATGGCTTCGTAGTCGCCGGGCGCGTACTGGCACTCCTTGTAGTTCTCGCGGGCGCGGTGGTCCGACGGGATCGGCGGCATGTCCTCGAGCTTGTACTTGCCGAAGCGTTCCGGACGGCGCATCGCCACCTGGCCCTCGAGGAAGTCGATGGTCTCGTAGCCGACCATGTCCTTGCGGCCGATGCCGCGGGTGTCGATGCCGGGGCCCATCACGCGCCAGCCGATCATCTTCGAGTTCACGTCGTCGACCGGCACGGTCCAGCGCACGATGTGGAAGCGGCTGAACAGCTTCTTGTTCGAGCCGTCTTCCGAGGTGTAGGCATGCAGGCTCAGGTTCGGCAGCACCTGGTGCTGGACCCGCACGAACAGCTTGTCCTTGTTGACGCGGCGGGCGCCAGCACAGGCCAGGCCGCGGCCGCCATGCACCGGGATGAACTGCATGTCCGGCGCGACTTCCATCGAGGCGGCGCCGACTTCGTCGAAGGTCGTGCCCTGGAACTGCTTGTTGACCACGTTCTTGGCCGAGTGCAGCGCAGTCGGGTGGAAGTTGTCGGCGGCGTTGTCCTGCACCTGCAGCCAGTTACAGTGCTGGAAGTTACTGTAGGGGACCAGCTCGTCGCCTTCGGCCACGGTGAAGTTACCCTCCCACTCAGGGAACGGCGGCTCCTCTTCCGGCGGGCCCATGTAGGCGAACACCAGGCCGTTGCGCTCGAAGGCTTTATAGGCGCCCTGCTTGATCGAGCAGGCGTACTTTTCGGCTTCCTTTTCTTCGCCCTTCGGGAAAGGCACGTGCAGGCAGGTGCCGTCGATGTCGAACACCATGCCGTGGTAGCAGCACATGATGCCCTTGTCCTGGATCGCACCGTATTCGAGCGAGGCGCCGCGGTGCACGCAGTGCGCATGCAGCAGGCCGATGCGTCCCTGGCCGTCGCGGAAGGCGACCAGTTCCTCGCCGAGGATCTTCAGGAAGTGCGGGGTGTCGGTGAGCTCCATCGACATGCAGACCGGATGCCAGAAGCGGCGCATGTATTCGCCCATCGGCGTGCCGGGGCCGACCTCGGTCAGCTCCGGATCGTGGCCGGGCACCTTGTTGGTGTGGTAGCCGCCGAAAGGAATCAGCTTTTTGACGACGGGCTGCTGTTGGGCTGCGGCTTCTGCGGTCTTGTCGCGGGTGTTCATTGGTGTCTCCTCTGGCTCGATTTGGGCTGCGTCCATGCATCGCAACCGTGTTCAGTATTCTGTATACAAAGACTACAGACAAAAAATTTTCCGTGGCGCACAGATTGCAGAGCGGAATCTTCATTAAAAACCGAAGGCGCTCTGTGTTCTGTATACAGAATACATTCTTGGCTTGTCCGGCCTCCATGTCAACCATTTTTTTGTGAACCGTGCACAGCCGACCCGTTCGACGCCGGCAGCTTTCGATTTGGCCCGGCGTGACGTATACTGAATACAAAGGTGAACACATGCAAAAACAACTATCGAAAATCCAGGTACGTCCCGATCTCGTCGATCAGGTCTATCAGTCGCTGCTGGACGCCATCAGCGACGGCTCGCTGCCGCCCGGTGCCCGTATCACGCAGGAAGAGATCGCCGAACAGATGGACGTGTCGCGCTCGCCCGTTCTGCAGGCGCTGCGTCTGCTGAAAAAGGATGGCCTGGTGCAGGACGCGCCCGGACGCGGCGTGCTGGTGGCCGAACTGGACGCGGAATGGATCGGCAACCTGTACCAGGTGCGCGGCGCACTGGACACGCTAGCCGCCCGCCTCGCTGCCGAACGCAAGGCCGTCATCGACCCGGCCATCGTCGCCGGCGGCCGCAAGGCGGCGCGCGGCAAGGACGTGAAGGCGATGATCGACGCCGACATTGCCTTCCATACGGCGATCTACAAAGCGTCCGGGAATCCGCTGATCTTCGAGACCACGCAGTTCCACTGGGTGCACCTGCGGCGCGTGATGGGTGCGGTGCTGCAGTCGGCCGGACAGCGCGAGGCGATCTGGGACGAGCACGAGGCGATGGCGAAGGCGATTGCTGCCGGCGACGTCGCGCGCGCGGTCGAGATGTCCGAGCACCACGCGACGGAGGCGCGCGTCAATCTCGTGGCGCGGCTGGCCGAGGTGTTGAGCGAACGGGTGGCGTGAAGCTCACCCACGACGACGCTCAGTGATCGTCGCCGAGCAAGCGCAGGTGATCCATGGCGACGACGTTGCCCTGTGCGGCAGCCTTTGCATACCAGCGATGCGCCTCCGCGATATCCCTCGGAATCCGCTTGCCGGACTCATACCTGGCAGCCATCGAGACCTGCGCCATTGGCTCGCCCGCTTCCGCGGCACTGATCACCAGATGCAGGCCTGCGTCCTTTTCGGTCTCGGTCCTTCTAGGCATCTCCAGCATGACGCCAAGCGCATAACGCGCCTGCACATCGCCGTCGAGGGCGGCCTGCCTGAGCCCATTGAACCACTTGCCGTTCGACGGATCGATCGACCACAAATACTGGACCTGCATCCACATCGTCACCGGCTGGTCATTGACCATGCCGGGCTGATAGGCGCACTTCCGGAAAGCGGCCTGCGCGGCCTGGTCCAGATCGGCTGAACCGCTGGACAACAGGATTTTCGTATCGAGCACGGCGCCGTTTTGATCGACCTGGACACCGACGATGTCCAGGCCTTCCTGGTCCTTTCTCAAGGCCGACTTCGGATACTCAGGAAACTTGCACTGCTTCCCATCCAGCACGGGCTGTTTAAAGCGGGTCCCTTCGGCAAAGCCGGGGCCGCAAACGAGCGACAGAATCGAGGCGAGAACGAAAGCCGATGTGATTCGCTCCATGGAAGTGCTCGCTACCGAAGTGATGGGAACGTCAATCTTAACGTATTGTCATCACCACGGCAAACCCTGATTCCGCCGCCAACGTAATGAATGCTGCGCTCGCCGCCCCGCGCAGGCTTACCTCGGCGTCGCCATGACGCGCAGGTGATCCTGCGCGAACACATTGCCCAGCGCCGCCGCCTTGTGATACCAGCGCAGCGCGACGTCCAGGTCGCGGTCCACATTGGCGCCGCTCTCGTACTCGATGGCCAGCATCACCTGCGCCATTTGGTTGCCCTGTTCCGCCGCGTCGATGATGAGCCCCATCCCGTTGCGCCACATTTCTTCGTAGGTCGCGTTCATCTTCAGGGTCGCGCCCAGCTGATAGCGGGCAATCGCATTGCCAGCCAGTGACTCCCGTGCCAGGCGGCGCTTCAGCTTGTCGTAATTATTGATGTACCAGAAGTAGTGCACGAAGCCCCACATCGTGGTCGGCTTGCCGTCGACCACGCCCGGACTCTGCTTGCACTGCAGGTAGGCGCGGCGGGCTGCCTCGTCCAGCGCCTTGAAGCCGCTCGACAAGAGGATGGCCGAGTCGATCACCTTGCCATCCTGGTCGACCTTGACGCCGATAACGACCAGGCCCTGCTCCTCGTCGATGAGCAACTGCAGCGGGTACTCGGGCTTCGCGCAGGCCGCCAGGTGCGGTACCGGCAAATGGTTGATGGCTTCCTCGGGCAGGACGAAGTCCGGTTCGGGCGCGGCGCGGCCGGCGATGGGCGAGAGAAGAGCGGCAAACAGCAGGGAGAGTATGGCGCGATGCATAGGGAAGAACAGGTTAAGGTGCGTTGACGTCGAAGGCGTCCCCGGTTTCGAAGAAATGGCCGCCGGCGACGTAATGGATGCTGCGCTTGCCGCCCGCCGCCATTGTCCAGTGCGCGCCATCGAACACGGCCGGGTCGGCCCAGGCTGCCACGACCTCGCCCAGGAACAGGTCGTAGGCCTGCTGGATGTGCGGCTCGGGAATCAGGCGGCACTCGAGCCAGCCCAGGCAGCCTTCGACCAAGGGCGCCTGCACGATGGAAGCGGCGGCGACCGCGATGCCGTGCGCCGCGAACTTGTCGAGGTCCGCGCCGGACTCGTTGCCGACGTCGACCGTCAGCCGCGCCATCTGGCGCGACGGGATGTTCAGCACGAACTCGCCGGAGGCTTCGATCAGCCCGCGCGTGAAGGTCGACTTGTCGATCACTACCGCGACCTTGGGCGGGTCGAAGTCGAGCGGCATCGACCACGCCGCCGACATGATGTTGGATCGCCCGCCGTGGTGGCTGGTCACGATCACGGTCGGGCCGTGGTTCATCAGGCGATAGGCCTTGCTCAATTCGACAGCGACGCGAGCGCTCATTGCGGCACCCCGATGAAGCGCAGGTGATCCTTCGCGACGCTGTCGCCCTGTGCCGCGGCCAGGGCGAACCAGTGCCGCGCTTTTTCGATATCCGCCGGAACGCGGTCGCCGCCTTCATACATCGTGGCGAGCGTGACCTGCGCCGCGGCGTCACCGCGATCGGCCGCATCGAGCAGGAGCTCCATACCTTGCCGCCACTCGACGGCCGTCCGGTCGCGGCCAGTCAGCAGCACGGCGAGTCCGAACTGCGCCTTCAAATCACGGTCGAGAACCGTCCGAGCAAGGTTCTCCGCCAGTTTGCCTTCGCCCGGTGCGATCTCCCAGACATGGTTGGTATACGCCCACATTCTGGCCGGCTTGCCATCCAGCGTACCAGGCCGGTAGGTGCATTTGACGTAGGCCAGCATGGCCGCACGATCCAGCTCGCGCGACCCGCTCGACGAGCCGATCTTCATATCGAGCGACCGGCCATCGGCGTCCACCAGGACGGCCAGAACCACCACCCCTTGTTCGCCACGCTTGAGGGCGGCCTCGGGATACGCTTTCGGCTTGCACCGGTCGCTGTCTACCTGGGGCGTGACGATGACCGGCGCGCCAGCCGAGGATTGGCCGCCGGTCGCCAGCAAGACCGCCGCGAGAGACAGTGTCGACAACAGGCGCATGCTGTCAATGCCCCGGCATCACCAGCAGCTGCAGGCCGGACGGCGTCTGCGGCGCATGGTAGACCCGCTGCGTCGCCGCCTTGAAGTCTTCCGGCTTCGCCTTCGGAATCGCCGTGAAGGTCTGCGGGTTCAGGTCGATCAGCGGGAACCAGGAGCTTTGCACCTGCACCATGATGCGGTGGCCGCGGCGGAAGGTGTGGTTGACGTCGCCCAGGTGGTAGCTGATCGCTTCGACCTTGCCCGGCACGAAGGGCTCGGGCTTCTCGAAGCTGTTGCGGAACTTGCCGCGCAGCGGATTGCCGCGCACCAGCTGCTGGAAGCCGGCCAGGCTGGTCTGGGGTGCGCCGACATCCTTGCCGCGCGCGGCGCGTTCGCCGCCCGGGTATTCGGCCGGGTAGACGTCGATCAGTTTCACGACCCAGTCGGCGTCGGTGCCGGTGGTCGACACGAACAGCTTCGGCGTCACCGGACCGGCGACGGTCACGTCCTCTTCGAGCACCTCGGACTGGTAGACCAGCACGTCCGGGCGGCTGGCGGCGAAGCGCTGGTCCGAGACCATGTATTCCTGCGGCACATCCGTCGTTGCGTAGCCGATGTAGGGCACCGGCTTCTTCGGATCGGACACGTACTCGTCAAAGTCGGGCTGTGATGCCGCGCCGGCCGCAGGCTGGGTCCAGCTCAGTTTTCCGCCCGCGCCGAAGTACAGGGTGCGCGCCTTGGCCTGTACCGGCGGCCATGCCGTGTACTGGCGCCAGACGTTGGAGCCGGTCTCGAAGGCCGTCACTTCGGCGATCGGGCGATTCGGCTTCACGCCCTTCAGGTGCTGCTCGAAGAAGGGGAACTGGATCTGGGTGCGGAAGTACTCGCCGGTCTTGCTGTCGAAGCGCACGTGGCCCAGCTGCTGGCCGTCGTAGCGCGCCCAGCCGCCGTGCACCCACGGTCCCATCACCAGGCCGCTGAAGGTGGTGGGGTTGTACTTTTTGACCGCGTGGTAGGTCGTGAACGGACCTTGCGGGTCTTCGGCGTCGAACCAGCCGCCCACCGTCAGCACGGCCGCCCTGACGTTCTTCAGGTGGCGCGAGATGTCGCGGGTCTGCCAGAACTGGTCGTAGGTATCGTGTTCGATGGTCGGCGCCAGGTAGGCGCGCTGGCCGTCGTTGAGGGTGCCGAGGATGTTCGGCATGGTCTGGTGCTTCAGGAAGAAGTCGTAGGCGTCGGCGCTGCCGTAGTCGAAGCTCTCGCGGTTCTTCGCACCGGTGGTCGGGTTCTTCTGCTCGACGAAGTTGGCGTAGAAACCGAAGTTCGCCGCCAGCATGAAGGCGCCGCCATGGTAGGAGTCGTCGCCCATGTAGAGGTCCGTCACCGGCGCCTGCGGCGAGGCCGCCTTGATCGACGGGTGCGAATCGATGATGCTGGCCGAGGTATAGAAGCCGGGGTAGCTGATGCCGTAGATGCCGGCCTTGCCGTTGTTGTTGGGGACGTGCTTGAGCAGCCATTCCATGGTGTCGAACATGTCCTGGCTTTCCTGGCCCTCGCCGCCTGCGCGCTTTGCGGCCACGTGCGGCGTCATCTCGACCCACTTACCCTCGGACATGTAGCGGCCGCGCACGTCCTGCTTGACGAAGATGTAGCCGGCGTCCTCGAACTCCTTCGACGGGCCGATCTGCGTCGGGTACCAGTCCTCGCCGTAGCGCAGCTCGCCCTCGGCGTACACGCCTGCGCTGTAGGGGGTGCGGTTGATCAGGAAGGGATACCGCTTCGATGCGTCCTTCGGCACGTAGACCACGGTGAACAGCTTGGCGCCGTCGCGCATCGGGATGCGGTACTCGTACTTCGTGTAGCTGGCGCGCAGGTCGCGCTGGGCGGCAGGCGCATCGGCGGCCGCGGTTTCCACGGTGGTGCCGGCTTGGGCGTTGGCGGCGAAGGCGAGGGACAGCGACAGCGCGATGATCGAAAGGCGGCGGCGGTTCATAAGCTTCCTGGTGGTCCTTGGCGAAATGACAAAAGCACGAGTATAAAGCCGGGGATTGTTGACTGCCAGTCAAAAATACTTCGACAGATAAAACGCGCCCGAATCCGGAAACACGGTCGCCACGCGCAAGCCCTCCAAACGCGGCAGCAGCGCCGCGATCCCCGCGACCACGCAGCCGCTGGACCCGCCAGCCAGGATGCCCTCCTCGCGCGCCAGGCGCCGGCACCAGTCCAGCGCATCGGCGTCCCCGACCTGCACCACGTCGTCGACCACGGCCGGGTCGAAGCTCTGCGATGGCTGGCGCTTGCCGACGCCTTCGACCACGGTACTGAAGCTGCCGTCCGTCGGCGCGTCGGTGACCAGCTTGCGGTAGGCCGAATGCAGCGGCTCGACGCCGATCACACGCACGCGCGGGTTCTGCTCCTTCAGGTAGCGGCCGATGCCGGAAATGGTGCCGCCCGAGCCGATGCCGCACACGAAGACGTCGACTTCGCCGGCCAGCTGGCGCCACAGCTCGGGGCCGGTGTCGCGGTAATGCGCTTCGCGGTTCAGCGGCGTGCAGTACTGGTCGAGGTAGTAGGCGTCATGCTCGCGCACCAGGCGTTCGGCGGCAGCGTGGTAATCGTCGGGATCGCAGAGGTGGACGTCGGCGCCGTAGGCCGCGATGCGCCTGACCTTCTCGGTGCTGGTGGTCCGCGGCACCGTGACGTCGCAGCGCAGGCCCAGCACGGCGCTGGCCATCGCGAGCGCGGCGCCGGTATTGCCGGACGAGGACTCGACCACGTGGCCGGCGCCGGCCGGCAGCTGGCGCAGCATGTGCCGCACCATGCGGTCCTTGATGCTGCCGCCCGGGTTCATGTATTCCAGTTTGGCGACCACGTCTGCCGCGCCGAACAGCCGGCCGAGCCGGACCACGGGCGTCTCGCCGATCGCTTCCATCACCGATGCCTTGACTTGGGATTGCACGCTGATTCTCTCCTTGTAGTTGCCACAAGGAAACAATAGCACGCTCCCGTTTTGCCCGGCGCGAGATTGGCCTTATGCCATCAGGCGCGCTTGCCGGTCCTCGCGTGCTCTTCGACGGCGGTCAGCAGCGCATGCTTCAGCTGCAGGTCCGTGAAGGGCTTGGTCAGCACCCGCGCCGCCATGTCGGACGCGCCGGCCACCAGGCTGCCGTAGCCGGACGCGAATACCAGCGCCACGCCCGGGTACGCAGCGACGATGCGGCGCGCCAGGCTGAGACCGTCCAGGTCCGGCAGGCTGTAGTCGACCACTGCGGCGTCGAAGCGCTCCTTGCCGAGCGCCTCCATCGCGGCGGCGGCCGTGGGCGCCTCGGCGACGCGGTAGCCGGCGGCTTCCAGGATGTCGCGGTACAGCTCGCGGGCCTGGACATCGTCTTCGATCAGCAGCACGCGCAGGCCGTCCGGGTGGATGCTGCGCACGATCGGCGCGGCGGCGGCCGGAGCCTGTTCCTGCGCGCCCAGCATCTGGCGCACCTTGGCCGCCAGCTTCTCGCGGCGGTAAGGCTTGCTGAGCAGCTCGACGCCCGGATCGAGGCGGCCGCCGTGGATGATCGCGTTCTGCGTGTAGCCCGAGGTGTACAGCACCTTCAGGTTCGGCAGCAGGGCCTTGGCCTGGCGCGCCATGTCCGGGCTCTTGATCTTGCCCGGCATGACGACGTCGGTGAACAGCAGGTCGCAGCGCACGCCGGCGCGCAGCACGGCCAGCGCCATCTCGGCGTTATCGGCGCGCAGCACCTGGTAGCCGAGTTCGGACAGCATGCCGACCACGGTGGCCTGCACGTTGAGGTCGTCCTCGACCACCAGGATGGTCTCGCTGCCGCCGCGCACTTCGCCGCTGGACGGCTCGGGCAGCGCCTGCTCGGATTCCATCGAGCGCGGGAAGTAGGCCTTGATGGTGGTGCCATGCCCGACTTCGCTGTAGATGCGGAAGTGGCCGCCGCTCTGCTTGACGAAGCCGAAGGCCATCGACAGGCCCAGGCCTGTGCCCTGCCCTTCGCTCTTGGTCGTGAAGAAGGGCTCGACCGCGCGCGCCAGCACCTCCGGCGTCATGCCGGTGCCGGTGTCGCTGATCGCCAGCAGCACGTACTGGCCTGGCGGCACCTCGTGCGCCGCGCTGACGTAGCTGTCGTCGAGCATGGTGTTCGAGAGTTCGATGGTCAGCTTGCCGCCGTTCGGCATCGCGTCGCGCGCGTTGATCGCCAGGTTCAGCACCACGTTCTCGAGCTGGTGCGGGTCGATCAGCGTGTTCCACAGCGAGGCCGACACCGCGGTCTCGACTTCGACGGTTTCGCCGACGGCGCGCCGCACCAGCTCCTCCAGGCCGCGCACCACGCGGCCCGTGTTCAGCACCACCGGCTGCAGCGGCTGGCGCCGCGCGAAGGCCAGCAGCTGGGCTGCCAGCTTGCCGCCGCGGTCCACCGCCGACAATGCCATGTTCAGGTGGCGTTGCGCCACCGGGATACCGGCCACTGTGCCGCTCAGCAGTTGCAGACTGCCGCCGATCACCTGCAGGATGTTGTTGAAGTCGTGGGCCACGCCGCCGGTCAGTTTGCCGACCGCTTCCAGGCGCTGCGAATGCTGCAGGGCTTCGCGCGCATCCTCGAGCTGGGTGCGCTCGGTGATGTCGCGCGTGATCTTGGCGAAGCCGACCAGCTTGCCGTCGGCATCGTGGATCGCGTCGATCACCACGCTGGCGCGGAAGGTGCTGCCGTCCTTGCGCACGCGCAGGCCCTCGGCTTCGAAGCGTCCGCGCTCGCGCACCATGCCCAGGATGCGCTCGGGCATGCCGTTGCGGCGATCGTCGTCGGTGTAGAAGCGGCTGAAATGGCTGCCGACGATCTCTTCCGCCAGATAGCCCTTGATCTTGCGCGCACCGGCATTCCAGGTCGTGACCACGCCCTCCGGCGACAGCATGTAGATCGCGTAGTCGACCACGCTCTCGACCAGCAGACGGAACTGCTCCTCGGTATGGCGCAGCACGTCACGCGCCAGCTTCTTGTCGGTGATGTCGCGGGTGATCTTGGCAAAGCCGAACAGCTCGCCGTTGTCGTCGTAGATCGGGTCGATCACGACCGAGGCCCAGAACTGCGTGCCGTCCTTGCGCACGCGCCAGCCTTCGTCTTCGAAACGCCCAGCCTCCAGCGCCGTCCTCAGCGCACGCGCGGGCACGCCGGCGGCGAGGTCCTTCTCCGTGTAGAAGCGCGAAAAATGCTGGCCCAGGATTTCCTGGTCGGTGTAGCCCTTGAAGCGACGGGCGCCGGCGTTCCAGCTCGCCACCGTGCCGTCGGGGTTGAGCATGTAGATGGCGTAGTCGGCCACGCGCTCGATCAGCAGCTGGGCACGGCGCTGGGCGTTGAAGTCGCTCTGCATGGAAAAGTCAGGAGAGGGAAATGGCTGAGTATATCAGTCTGGCAACTCCTTTTGTCCGTTTTTTAACACGATGCCCTCGCCCTGCACGGAACGCCGGCGTCTTATACAATCGTCATGGAACCAATCTGAATCAACAGGAGAAAAGCATGTCCGGTTACAGCATCAATATCGAAGAAAAGACGCTCGCAGGTAACAACTTCCGCGAAGTCCTCTACACCACGCCGCGCAGCCAGCTGGTCATCATGACCCTGCAGCCGGGCGAAGAGATCGGCATGGAGCACCACACCGGTCACGACCAGTTCATCCGCGTCGAAGCCGGCACCGGCGTCGCCATCCTGGACGGCGAAGAGCACAAGCTGGAAGACGGCGTGGCCGTGGTGGTCCCGGCCGGCACCGAGCACAACGTGATCAACACCTCGCAGTCCGAACCGATGCGCCTGTACACCCTGTACACGCCGCCGGAGCACCCGGACGGCATCGTGCACGCGACCAAGGCCGAGGCCGACGAGTACGAGAAGCACCACCACGAGGAGTAATTTTCAGCCCTTGCAGGCGAAACCGTATCTTGTCATCTCGCACCCGCGCTGCAGGCACTGCCGCTCGTCGTAGCCGTGCGCGCGGCACTGCATCAGGGTTTCCTCGTAGCGCTGGCGGTAGGAGCGCTCGCCTTCGCGGACGTCGGCGCGCGCTTCCGGCTCGCTGGGCTTGCTGACGCGGCTGCGCTTGTGTTTGGACTTTGCCGCAGGCGGGACGTCGGTGGCGACCGGGACTACGGTGCGGTCGGCGAAGGCCGGGGTTTGCGTGTCGGCGGCCCCTGCCGCCGCGGCGGCTTACGGCC